>Ga0187893_10001404_pt1 | contig 58098 bp, 62 predicted proteins | sample MA1701074metaG_FD_139574 | JGI IMG/M metagenome (GOLD analysis project Ga0187893, IMG submission 139574) | White microbial mat communities from a basaltic lava cave in the Kipuka Kanohina Cave System on the Island of Hawaii, USA - MA170107-4 metaG ...
GCATCGTTGGCAAATGTTCATCCCGATCGCCCTGATGATTTTTTCCGAATTGGCCCGTAGCATAACCTCTTCCTTTAAGTACGGTGGCCATGGTTACATCAGTTTTTTGCCATCCTTCTTTTGCGCCAGGCAATCCAACTTTCGTCATGCCTGAGCGAACGGGCACAGAACCACTGATAAATGCAGCACGACCTGCCGTGCAGCTTTGTTGTGCGTAATAATCGGTAAACGAAACACCCTCGCTCGCAATGCGGTCGATATTGGGTGTCCTGTAACCCATCATGCCACGGTTGTTGTGACTGATGTTCCAGGTTCCGATATCATCACCCCATATTACTAAGATGTTAGGACTACCTGCTGGGGGAGTCGAGAGGTTAGGTGTAGGGGGTGTTGAGGCAGCACCTTTGGTAGGCTTTTTCTTTTGCTGTGCCTGCGCAATTAAGGAAACCATGATACACAGTATTCCTATTACATGTTTCATTCTCATTTTTATTGGTCTTTTGTTTTAACTAACTAAAGGTAATCTGATCTTTCAATTCAAGTAAATATTATGAGCCTGTATGCTGATTAATTGCTTATTAAGTCGGTAGGTGTTACCTATTTTTTACTTTTTCAAAATCACCGATCTTATACTTCTTGTCAAAGAACTCTTGGTCCGCAGACTCGGAATAGAAGTGTAACCCAATTTCTGATCGGTCTGTTATTCAATAATTTATTCATGTTTGTAATCAATTAAGGTTTTCTAAAGTCTGCGAAAAAAGTTCTTGTGTTGTGTCTTCCTGCGCAAATGCGTGTATGCTGCTAAGGCACATCATGAAAACAATCCGCACGATGTTCTTGGCATGTGAATATTTATGGCCGATTTCCATGATACCCTACTGTTTTTCAAACAGATAAACCACGTTCCAATCTTCCTTCATGTCGACAATTGTCCAGCCTTTTTCTTTGGCTTCATCAAACCCTTTGTCGAATGTGCCGATGTGCGATTGCCGGTCGTACGCCCATTCTCTCACCGAGTCAGTATGATGAACATATAACTTGAAAGTTTTCAATGTATTTGAATCGGCCCAGCGCATCATTTGCAAATCTCCATCTGAGTTGCCGGCAACAAATACAGGTTTGCGTCCAATGTATCGGTTTATTCCAACGGGTTTACCTTCCTTATCATCCATCAGATCAAGCTCAGCAAGTCTTTTGATGAAGGGTTTTCCATTATTATAATCGTATTGTGTTTTTACGCTACTTCCTACAACCTGATCTTTTGGAATGTGATATACGCGTTCTGTCCAGGGGCGCATGAACTCAATGCCGCCACCTGAAACAATAAATACCTTGAATTCATTTTCTCTCAGGTAGTCAAGCAATTCCAGCATGGGCTGAAACACCAGTTCAGTATACAGCTTGTCTTTCGTGGGATGTTTTGCCGTAGCAATCCATTGTGAAACGAGGGATTCAAATTCATCGGTAGTCGTACCGGCATGTGTGGCCATTACAATCTGAAGCAGTCCTTTTTCTCCCTGCTTCATAAGTTCTCCCATATTGTTTTCAAGTACCGCTTTGAAGGGTTGTTTGTTCTTCCATTCCGGATGGTCTGGCGCCATTGCTTTCACGCGATCAAGCGCAAAGAAGAACTGAAAGTAGATGGGCTGCTCTGACCACAGTGTTCCATCGTTATCAAAAGTCGCGATGCGATCGGCTACCGGTATATAGTTGGAACTGCTGGTGTCTGTTACTTCGCTAACATAAGTGATGATAGCATTTCTGGGGGCAGTTTCCTTCCACGAAGGAAGTGGGGCATTTGTCTCCGGAAGGGAGTTCGTATTTGTGTTTTCAGTTTGGGTCGTACAGGATGTACAGTAAATCAATACCGTAATAGCTAAGGCATAGCCTGAATTCTTTAAGCTCATATGTAAAGTTTTTTTGAATGAAAAGAAAAAGGATTCGAGTGGATTTTAGCGTTCGCTCGAATAAAAGTTAATGTTACAGAGCAGCATTACTAAAATGATAATAGAGGTGTCTTTTGTTTTCATAGAGATTTTATTTTGGCATTACACAATATACCATACTTGATAAACCGATGTGTACAAGATTAAATAGCATGGTAAACGAATGTAATCAAGAAAAATAGAGAATTTCTTTAGTCTTCTGTTAGTGGTCCTTAATGTGAATGAATGCCAAAACTTGCCAGAAATTAATCGATTCGAAGTTCACTGAATCTTCTCAAGCTTGTTATAAACCCGTTCGATATTCGTAACCTCGGGGCTACGCTTAGACTTGCCTTTGGTACCTGGGTTGAGCCTTTCCAATTCTTGCCTTCCCCTCTTGGTATTTGATCAGCACAATCTAACGTGCATGAGAAATTGCGCGACACTTCGTTCAAGCACTAATGCCAAAAAGGCATCGAACTTCCTTAAACAAATGGCAGCCTTGAGCCATTTTTTGGTCATCGAGTCTAGGACTGAGTCGCGACCGCCGGCAGGATAAAAGTCGATTGTTATATTTATCAAAGCTGCCAAATATGCAGGGAATAAAGCGCTTTGTGGGGATTACAATGATCGCATTGGCTGGCTATGGGTTATATCTGTTGATCAGCAATCCGGATAAAGTTCTGGGACCTAACCTTCCATTCACGTATCGGAACTTGGCGGAGTACAATCGTAAGCTGGATAGTTTCCGCCGGGTCAAAGATGCCTGGCACAGTATACCGAAAGCCCCTCCTGCGTCTGGATATGCGTTGAGGCAATTAAACCTTCGGTCTGGTCCCGGAACCAACTTCCATTTATTAACTGTCATCCCAAAGGACGCCCGGCTTAACCTCCTGCCTATGGTCGGGCCGGGTAAAAGAGGAGACTGGTACAAAATCGGAATTGAGGGCCAGCTTGGGTGGGCTCACGGAAAATACATTGGGCTGACTACAAGGTCTGATGAACTCAAAGAGGATCTCAGTGCGGTTCTACCATCTGGAAACTCTTGTTTCCAGAAGTGACATTTTTTGGCAAGGTTTTCGGCGTGCTGATTGGGCTTGTGATCTCGGTAGTTTGGAATCTAATCGTCCTAGCTCTTATTGGCGAGGGGTTTTACTTTTATCTATTCAGGATAAAGTTCGATTCAGACACAATCATGGAGGCTGTTCCCATCGCCTACCTGTTTATCAAAAATAATCTGCTAATAGACTATACACCCCTGCAACTCATGGTGATGAGTGTCCTTTGCATTATTGTGGGAATTCTCCTCGCAAGAATATCGAAGAAAATAACGGAAGAAATCCCATTTAGGGTCCACTAGCCGTATCCCTTCACTAATTGTTCACCGTTTTCAATGGTTTTGATAACTCAAACCATGGTATTTTCAAAATAGCTTTCACCCTCCTGACAAGGGGCTGTCACTCGTTAATTCGTTATTGGAATCAGATAATTCAAACCAATAACAACCATGAATACTCAACAAATCGCAAACCGTTTCTACGAACTGGCCCAAAAAGGTGAATGGGCGAAGATTTACGAAGAGCTCTACTCAACTGACGCCGAGAGCATCGAACCACCCGGGGCCCAGGGTGGCCTTAAGTCCGTGAAGGGAATGGAGCAGATCTACAAAAAAGGAAAAGAGTGGGAAGCCGGCATTGAACAGGTACACGGCGGCCATACTGGCCCTCCCCAGGTAGCCAACAACTTTTTCAGCTGCACCATGGGCTTCGACGCCACTTTCAAAGGCCAGGGCAGAATGAAGATGGACGAAGTGGCGCTGTATGAAGTGAAAGATGGAAAGATTGTGAAGGAGCAGTTCTTCTACTGAAAAGCCTACCCTTGGTTTGCCGAAAGGGTTGATAGTCTATGGTCCATAGCAGATGGCAGGTTAGTGCCATAGATTATGGACCATAGACTAAGAATAGGAGACGTAGTTAGGATAGATCTTCAGGTGCTTCTCCTTCACAGCATCGAAGATAACCCTTCGCAGTTCATCCACATTTTGTTTTTGAGTGGCAGACAAAAAAACAACATTTGGATATCCCAAATCCCGATAGCGGCCTTTGACCGCCTCGTGAGAAGCTGGAGTGGCCAATTCTTTAACCAGGTCCATCTTGTTCAGCACAAGTATGATCGGGATATTGCCTGCGCCGATTTCTTCGAGTGTCTTGCTTACCACTTCGATCTGGTTGTCATGGAAAGGATGGGCAACATCAACGACGTGCAACAGGATGTCAGCCTCACGCACTTCATCCAACGTCGACTTGAATGCCTCGATAAGGTGATGAGGCAGCTTGCGGATGAATCCGACCGTGTCACTCAACAGGAAGGGAATGTTGCCGATGACTACTTTCCGCACCGTGGCGTCCACGGTAGCAAACAACCGGTTCTCAGCCTTTACATCCGACTTCGACAGCAGGTTCATCAACGTGGACTTTCCCACATTGGTGTAACCGACCAGTGCCACGCGAACAACATTGGTGCGTGACTTGCGCTGGGTGGCTCGTTGCTTCTCGATTTTCTCCAGTTCGTCCTTGAGAATTGAAATCCGGAACTTGATGTTCCGTCTGTCTGTCTCGATCTCGCGTTCGCCCGCACCGCCGCGGGTCCCGGTTCCACCGCGCTGCCGTTCCAGGTGGGTCCACATCCTCGTGAGCCGTGGCAGAAGGTACTGGTTCATAGCCAGCTCCACCTGCGTCCGCGCTTGTGCCGTTTGGGCTCGCATGACAAAAATGTCCAGGATCAACAGACTGCGATCGAATACGCGAATCTTCACTTCGTCGTCGCCAGTGTTTAATTCCTTTTCGAGGTTGCGAAGCTGGCTGGCGCTCAGGTCGTCGTCGAAGATGATGTTCCCCACCTCTTCTTGTTTCACAAACTGCTTTATTTCGGCGAGCTTTCCCTTCCCGACATAGGACCGGACATCAGGGTGTGGAAGGCTCTGCACATAACTCCGGATACCGGTAATTCCGGCCGTTTCGGCCAGAAAGGCCAACTCATCAAGGTGCTCGTGAACCACCTCGTCCGGTTCACGGCCCGTTGTCACCGCTACCAGGACAGCGCTCGACTGGGGAGGCAATTTGTTTCTCATATTCCGGGCCGCAAACTTACCCCATTCCGGCCCCTCAGGCTTTCCTACACGGTTACTTTTTTTTAGCTTTGGGCCATTAAAGCGTTGAATACCCCTCTTGTCAATTCTGCGTTGGCTTGATGAAAGTAGCGATCGTCTTAAATACCTCCTGGAACATCTATAATTTCCGGATGAATTTCGTTCGTACCCTCGTACAGAAGGGTTACGAGGTACATACGATCGCACCGATTGACCGCTATACACCCCTTCTTGTGAAGGCCGGTTGCCATCACCACCCGGTCCGTATGGACAGCCGGGGCATCAACCCGGTTAAAGACATTGCTCTCATACTAGAGTTAAGAAGCATCTACAGGAAGCTCCGTCCGGATGTCATCCTTCACTATACCATCAAGCCCAATATCTACGGATCAATCGCGGCTGCAACGCTCGGGATTCCGACAGTGAATAATGTGTGTGGACTGGGTACGGTGTTCCTGCGTAAGAGCCTGTGGTCGCGTATCGCCATCCAGCTTTACCGATGGTCATTCCGGTTCCCTAAAAAGGTGTTCTTCCAGAATCCGGATGACCGGGACCTCTTTGTAAGCAAACAACTGATTGCGCCGGCTACTGCAGACCTACTCCCCGGATCGGGCATTGACCTGCGACGGTTTACGCCTGCACCATTCAGTCGCAACCCCAGGTTTACCTTCCTGCTTATTTCAAGGCTAATCACAGACAAGGGCATCATGGAATATGTGGATGCTGTCAGGCGCCTGCGTGCAGAAGGTGTAGACGCACGCTTCCAACTGCTCGGCGCCATAGACCCGAAGCACCGCCGCGGAATTCCGGTTGAGACCATTCAACAATGGATCGAAGAAAAGACCGTGGAGTACCTTGGCACCACCGAAGATGTTCTCCCATTTATTCGTTCTGCCGATTGCGTTGTGTTGCCCTCATACCGTGAAGGCACTCCACACACACTGCTTGAGGCAGCAAGCTGCGGCAAGCCCATTGTCGCCACTGATGTCCCCGGCTGCCACCAAGTTGTTGAGCATAAACACAATGGGCTCTTGTGCCGGCTCCGTGATGCAAGCGACCTGGCAGACAAAATGAAAGCCATGGCGCGGTTGGATGACCAGGCATTGGAGCAACTGGGCATGAACGGTCGCAGCAAGATGGAGTCAGAATTTGACGAAGCCGTTGTCATCGGAAAGTACCTTGACTTTATTTCGATTTTTCGGAAAGCGTCCTGACCACCGATTTACCTGAAAAAATCGGTATTTTTATCCCTGATCTTTTCTATTGTGAAGTCTTCTTCCCCCATCGGAATCATCCTGGCGCTGACTGTTTGGTCGGGTGGTTGTGCTTCGTACAAGCAGAACCTTATGCTCAAAACTCCTGAGGATTTCAAATCAGCAACGATCTCAAAGGAGATTCGCGAGGCAGAGCGGAACTATGTGATCCAAATCAACGACCTCCTGCAACTCGACGTGTACGCCAACAAAGGCGAACGGATCATCGATCCAAATCCGCAGTTGTCACAAGGAGTTCCTGAGCAAACGAAAGACGAGCCCCTCGAACGGTACCTGGTTGACCTTCAGGGCCGGGCCAAGTTTCCGGTGATTGGCGAGGTGAAAGTGGAAGGGTTGACACTGCGACAGGCGGAGGCGGCCTTACAGGCCGAGTACGAAAAATATTTCAAGGAACCATTTGTGCTGTTGACTTTCCTCAACAAGCGCGTTGTTGTACTCGGTGCGGTGGGCGGGCAGGTACTTCAGCTTGAAAACCACAATGTAACGCTGGCGGAAATACTTGGTATGGCGAAGGGGTTGCCCAATGATTCAAAGGCACATAACATTCGTGTCGTTAGAAAAGACCATGTGTTTGTCATTGACCTGAGCTCGGTAGACGGCTTCCTTTCGGGCAACATGATTGTAGAGCCGGGAGACATCATATATGTAGAACCTGTCCGCAAGCCATTTGCCGAAGGACTTCGCGATTACGCAGGATTGGCAAGTCTGCTCATCAGCACGCTTTCTCTTATTATTGTCATTCAAAGCACAAAATAGTCGTGGATTCAAGAATTCACAATTCTGGAAATATCGAAAAGCTTGACCTGGACAAGCTTTCGATGTTGTTAAAGAAGAATGTCTGGATCATTCTTGCAATCCTGGTCGCCTCGAATCTTGCTGCGTACCTGACTTTGCGGTGGACAAAGGACATTTATGAGTCCAGTTCCGAACTCAAACTTGACATCAATCAGGATGCCACGGCCCTGGGCATCGCGCAAATCGTAGAAGATCAGAACCGCAACATTGTGGCCGGGGAAATTGAGCAAATGCGCTCCAAGTTTTTCTTCAGCCGCGTGCTGGATTCACTTGATCTGTGGGTGAGTTACTACAGCATTGGAAATGTACTGGAGTTTGAAATGTATCGGGGCTCGCCGTTTCGCATTGCTTACTCCATGACTGACGACCGGTACCTGAACAGGCCGGTATACTTTGATTTCATCGAAAACAACCGGTACCGGATCTACCTGGACGAGGATGGGGAATCGTACGAGGCAGATCTCGGTGTTGCCGTCACGGTGCCCGGTGGCATAATCAATGCCCAGCTTTCACCAAATGCCAGGCCCGATTTTGAAAATCACTTCTACTTCATCATCAACAGCCGTGACAAACTGCTGGAGTTTCTTACCACAAATCTGAAAATCGAACCGATCAATTACGAAGCAAATACAATACGCGTTTCCCTGCAGGACTACAACCCTCTCAAGGTTTACACCATTGTCAACAAGATCGACTCGGTTTACCTCCTGTACAGCAACGAACAAAAGAACCGTGCCAACAAGCAGAAGATTGAATGGCTGAACAGGGAACTTGCGCAGGTTGAGATCAAGATGCAAAACTTCGAAAACTACTTCGAAGATTTCACTCTGAAGAACAAAAGTAGCAACGTTGATTCCGACCTCCGCAAGACTATCCACATGATCAACGTTATCGACTCGCAGCGTTTTGAATTGGGCAAGCGTATCAACGAGTTGGATCTGATATCAGATGGTGTGAATGCCGGTCATCTAATATCGTCGAGCCCGATCCTGCCTGATTTTCTGAACAAGGGCATCGAAGTTTACCAGAAGCTGCAGCAAGAGCAGAAAAAACTGACCCTCTCCTATAAAGACAATACTTTCGCTTACCAGCAGAAGGAACATGAATTGAACGGTGCGAAGACCAGCCTCTCCAACCAGATGGGAGAACTGCGCAAGCGGTGGCTTACTTCGTTGACAGAACTTAACGACAAAAAAGACAAGCTGGAAAAACAGTTTGCCACCATGCCGGAAAAGGGGACGCAATACACGAAGAACCAGCGTTTCTACAAGCTTTACGAGGAGTTTTACCTGAGCATGATGCAGGCCAAAGCGGAATTCGAGATTGCGCAGGCCGGCAGTACGCCAGACTTCAAAATCCTTTCTTCCGCCACGAACTCAAGCATCCCGGTTGCCCCAAATCGCCCGATCATTTATGGTATCGGGTTTGTCTCCGGCCTTGTACTCAACTTCTTTTTTATTGGATTCGTATACCTCATCAGCAACAAGATTACCGGAACCCACGAGATCGAGAGCGGTACGCGCGCTGCGATCCTCGGCGTTATTCCTGAAATGCGCACGAAGTCTACGAGTCCTTTTTACATTGTAGATCATCCCCGGTCAGTTGTCAGCGAAGCCATCCGAACGCTTCGAACCAATCTGGATTTCTTCGCGTCAGACAAGCCTCAAAAGGTCATTGTGATTTCATCAACAGTTTCCGGCGAAGGAAAGTCATTCCTCGCGATGAACCTCGGAGGCATCCTTGCCCTGTCCCGAAAGAAGGTAATACTCCTGGATCTGGACATGAGGAAGGCGAAATCCCACGCTTACACGAGCCCAGATCCAACCAAGGGGGTCAGCTCAATCCTTATTCACCGGAACACGCCACAGGAGTGCATCGTTCACACAAGCATGGAGGGTTTTGACTTCATTCCCTCTGGCCCTCATCCGCCTAATCCTTCGGAACTGCTTCTCAATGGCGAGTTTGAAGGCCTGCTGGAAGAATTGAGAAAAACATACGATTATATCGTGATCGACACCCCGCCGGTGGGCCTGGTTACTGACGGCATTATGGCGATGAAACGCGCCGATCTTTCCATCTACCTGGTTCGTGCAAACTATTCCAGGAAGGAATTTCTCAGGAACATTGACCGGATTACCTCAATCAACAAGCTCACGAACATCTCCGTGGTGCTTAATGCCCTGCCAAGCAGCGGAAAAACGTACGGCTACGGTTACTACCAGGAAGACGGCCTCCGAAAATCCTGGACGAAGAAATTATTCCGCGGATAGCGTGTTTTCCTTCTTTCGCAAGTCACGCCCGATTCCCCAGCCCCTCGTCACCGATATGCACTCGCACCTCCTGCCGGGCATCGACGACGGTGTTCAAACTCCTGAGGAAGCAATCGAGGTTATTGAACTATTGCTGGACCTTGGCTACCAAAAGCTGGTGACCACGCCGCACATTATGACGGATTACTATGGCAACACAGGCGCTTCCGTCCGCCTCGCATATGAGTCATTCTTGCCCACCTTGCGCGAAAAGAACTTTACGTTTGCATTCGAGGCTGCCGCCGAGTACTACCTTGACGACCGCGCCATTGCTGCGGCCGCTAACAGGGAGCCGTTTCTCACTTTTGGAGACAAGTACCTCTTGTTTGAGACAAACATGATCAGTGAGCCGCTTCAACTAAAGGAATTCATCTTTTCAGTTTCACTGATGGGTTATCGCCCCGTGCTGGCCCACCCTGAAAGATACCAATACATGACGCTGGAAAAGGCTGAGGAGCTCAGGGATCGTGGTATTTCCCTCCAGCTGAACATGCTATCGCTGGTTGGCTACTATAGCCCCGTCGTCCAGCGATTGGCAGAAAAGATGATCAATCGTGGCCTGGTGGATATGCTGGGCACGGATTGCCATAACCTGGAACACGCACAGATGCTGCGGGCGGTCCAAGCCACGAGCGCATATCGCAAGGCTCTCGATCTGCCGCTTATCAATCACCGTCTATAAGCATGATTGCTGTCACCGGCGCCTCTGGACTTTTGGGCCGGCACCTGGTGGACAACCTGGTTGCTGGGGGGCATTCCGTGAAAGTCATTGTGCGAAGGGAAGACGTGCGCTTTCCGGCAGGCGCGTCCGTTCATGTTGCCGACGTTCTTGATCCCATAGGACTGTCACAAGCACTTAAAGGTGCTACAGCAGTTATCCATGCAGCGGGTCTGGTGTCTTTCAACCCGCGACGCCGCGACGAGATTTTCGCTGTGAACGTTGAGGGTACACGCAATGTTGTAAATGGCTGTCTTGAGGTCAGCGTTCCTGTGTTGGTGCACATCAGTTCGGTTTCAGCGTTGGGAAGAAAACCGGGAGAACCGGTCACTGAGAGCGATCCATGGACGGGAATGTTCCAGAATGACTATTCGCGCTCCAAGTACCTGGCTGAACTCGAGGCGTTTCGCGGCGGCGAGGAAGGTCTGAACGTAAGTGTAGTCAACCCCTCTGTCATTCTATCGGGAGACCCGGTCCACCGGAGCAGCGGGTCATTGTTCGACTATGTTTGGAGGGAAAGACCATTTTACACCTCCGGCACCCTGAACTACGTTGATGTACGCGATGTTGCCGACGCTGTGGACAAACTAATCAGAGCGCCGAGACCGGGAGAGCGGTTTATACTCAGCGGCGGGAGCGTACCATACAAATCATTCTTCGAAAATGTGGCTTCGCACTGGAAGAAACGTACTCCATCCGTTCGCATTCCGTCCGTCGTGGTCCGGGCCGTCGGTTTGGCTGAAGAAATGCGCGGCTGGTTCACAGGCAGGGAGCCGCTCGTAACGCGACACTCTGCTGCAATGACGGTGCGCAACTTTAAGTATGACACGGCCAAGGCAAGGAAGGAACTTGGTCTTGTATTTCGTGAGTTGGACGACACACTCGCCTGGTGCTGTGATCGATACGCGCAAGAGATTACCGGGAACAAATGAAACATCCAAGTTGTACTTAGTATATTAAGTACACACATTTGCACCAGAAAGTGGCGAAGAGTGGGTTTTCCCGAAAGCTTTTGGGACGTGCTTTCACTTTTACCTGCCGGTTTTGTATTTTGGTGAAACCCTTAGAGCATGGCGCAAGAGTTTAGGAAACGGGAAGACGAGGAAGAGTTAGTCAGACAGTTCGAGGAGGTTCTTAAACGCAAGTCTGGAGCATTTTTTGACCTGGAAGCTTACGAGACAATCATCTACCATTTTCTCGATCGCGCGAAACACAAGAAAGCGCTTCAGGCGGTGGAGATGGCAACAGCCCAGTACCCCTATTCCACTGAGTTGATTGCCGTGAAGGGACAGGTACTTTCCAACCTGCAGCGCTATGATGAGGCACTCGAACTGCTCGAACAGGCGCTACACATGCATCCCGGCGATTTGGATATCCTGCTTTCAATGGGCTCGATCTTCACTTTGCAGGGGAAGCCCGACAGGGCCATTGAGATTTATGAAAAAGGGCTATCACTGACCGAACGTGAGCAGGATGAACTACTCTACAACCTGGGCCTTGCGTACCAGGCAAAAGAAGATTTCACCAAAGCAATCGAATGCTACAAGAAGGCAGTTGAGCAGAACCTGAACCACGAGGGCGCTCTTTACGAGTTGGCCTACTGCCTCGACGTGGTTGGTCAACTGGAAAACAGTGTTTCTTATTATCGGAAGTTCATTGACGAAGACCCGTTCTCGGCTCCTGCCTGGTACAACATGGGTATCGTGTGCAACAAATTAGAGCGTTATGATGAAGCGGTCGAGGCCTACGAGTATGCGCTGGCTGTCGACGAGAATTTTGCTTCAGCGTGGTTTAATCTGGGCAATGCGCTCACGAACAAACAGCTTTATACCAAGGCACTCGACGCGTTTCGCAAAACTATCGAAATCGAGGGACCCAGTCCGGAAGTTTACTGTTGCATGGGAGCTGCATACGAAGGTCTTGAGCAGTATGACCTTGGCCTTAAGTATTTCCAAAAGGCCACGAAGCTGGACAGTCTTTACGACGAGGCATGGTTTGGGGCCGGAAACTGCCTGGAGAAGCAGGAGAAGTGGTACCAGGCTTTGCATTTTTTCAATAAGGCTGTGAAACTTGATGCTCAAAACCCGGACTACTGGAAGGCTGCCGCGCACGCTGAGTTCAAGATAGGGAACACCATCTCCAGCATCAGTGCATATGAAGAAGCGAGCCACCTCGGGGCGCAGGACAAAGAAATATGGCTCAACTGGTCCTTCATCTACTACGATCGCGGAGAATACGACAAAGCCGTTGAAGTAATGCTCCATGGGATGGCCGAACTGCCGAACGAACCGGAGTTCTTTTACCGCATCGCCATCTACCTGATCGAAGCTGGAAAGTTCAAGGAAGCATTCCAGTATCTTGAAAATGCGCTACTTTTGAACTTTGAAGGACATACCGTACTGTTCGACTTCTTCCAGAAGCCTGAAACCCAAAAGGCACTCTTCAAGATCATTGAACAATTCCGCAAAGAAAACCCATCATGAACTATATTCTGAATAACCTGCCTGAGCGAACCACCAAGCCCAGGCAGATCGGATTTACTATGGCAATGGACAAAGGCATGAGCCTTCGCCAGGCCGAGGACTTTATGTCTGTGGCAAGCGATCACGTAGACATCGTCAAGCTGGGCTGGGCAACTTCGTATGCCACGCCCCAACTGCAGGATAAAATAAAAGTGTACAACGGCGCAGGTGTTCCCTCCTACTTTGGCGGCACACTCTTTGAAGCATTCATCATACGGGACCAGTTTGACGACTATCGCAAGTTGCTGGATAAGTATAAAATGGAATTTGCCGAAGTCTCTGATGGCTCCATTGACCTTGAACACGATAAGAAATGCGCATACATCCAGCAACTTAAACAGCAAGTGACCGTATTGTCGGAGGTAGGGTCTAAAGACGCCGACAAGATCATTCCACCCTACAAGTGGATTGAACTGATGCAGAAAGAACTCGATGCAGGGGCATGGAAGGTGATTGGCGAAGCTCGCGAAGGTGGAAACGTAGGGTTGTTCCGTGGAACCGGCGAGGTACGTTCGGGATTGGTCCAGGAAATCCTGACCAAAATCCCGTTTGAAAAGATAATTTGGGAAGCGCCACAAAAGGCCCAGCAGGTCTGGTTTATCAAATTGCTCGGAGCCAACGTGAACCTGGGCAACATTGCTCCAGACGAGATTATTCCGCTGGAAACGATCCGCCTGGGGCTACGTGGCGATACTTTCCTGCATTTCCTTGGCCTGGAACGCAAGCGCGACAACAGCACACCTGCTTTTCACAACGATTGAGCCCGCGGCATCAGCACTTTATTAATGAGAAGACCTAAGGACTATCTCGTACTTTACCTGAAGGGCGTAAGCATGGGCGGAGCGGATGTGATTCCCGGCGTGTCGGGTGGAACTATCGCCTTCATTACCGGCATCTACGAAGAGCTCGTGAACTCCATCAAGTCAATCGACAGACGTGCAATCAAGTTGTTGCTTTCTTTTCAGCTTGCCGCGTTCTGGAAATACGTTAACGGCAACTTCCTGATTTGCGTGCTGGCCGGCATTCTCACCAGCCTCTTGTCGCTGGCAAAACTTATGACTTACCTGCTCGAGAATTACCCTATTGCCATTTGGTCGTTCTTTTTTGGTCTGATCCTGGTGTCCTCGCCGCTTATCCTTCGCGACATTCACATCTGGCGACCGGGTACTGTCCTGACGCTTTTTGCGGGCATCTCAATCGCATATGCCATTACGGTGCTGTCTCCCACCGAAACGCCCACCAACCAGTTCTTTATTTTTTTCTGCGGGGCGCTGGCGATTTGTGCCATGATACTGCCAGGCATTTCAGGTGCATTTGTCCTGCTGTTGATCGGAAAGTATGAATACATGATCACCGCCCTTGTCGAATTCAATTTCCCGGTGATCCTGACCTTTGCCACAGGCTGTTTTCTGGGTCTGGTGGGGTTTTCGCATGTTTTAAGCTGGATCCTGCAGCATTACCGTTATCCTTCCCTTGCTCTCCTGGCAGGTTTCATGATCGGTTCCCTCAATAAAGTGTGGCCATGGAAAGAGGTGGTGGCTTACCCGCTTAACCACGACGGCAACCGTGTGCCCGCTTTCGACAGAAGTGTTTGGCCTGCACGTTACCTGGAGGCAACGCAACAAGACCCGCAGGTTATCTATGCCATTCTATTTGCAGCCGCCGGGATCTTCCTGGTGGTCGCTATTGAAAAAACGGCGGATTACCTCCGTCCAAAAAATTGAATATGGAAAAAAGATTCGGCCTGATCGGAGCCGCTGTAAGTCACTCCTTCTCAAAGGCCTACTTTGATGAGAAGTTCTTCCAGGAAGGCCTGCGTGACTACCACTATGATCTTTATCCCTTGCCGGACGTTGACGCCCTTCCGGGGCTGCTGAAGGAAGTGCCCGGGCTTGCCGGGCTCAATGTTACAATTCCTTACAAGGAACTGGTGAAGAAATACCTCAGTGAAATCGACCCGGCCGCAGAAGCAATCGGCGCAGTCAATGTCATCAAGATCAAAGGCTCCAGCTTGATCGGCTACAATACCGACAGCGATGCATTCCTTGAGACAATTCAGAAGTGGTTCCCGAACCCAGCCGGATCGATGGCACTCATCCTTGGAACCGGAGGATCCGCAAAGGCAGTGCAAGTTGCGCTGCAGAAAACAAACGTTCCTTATAAACGCGCTTCCAGGGAAAAAGGCAAGGCCGACTTTACCTATGCGGATCTTGGAAAGAAGTCAAAGGTCTTTGCTGATTTCAACCTTATTATCAACACGACCCCATTGGGCATGAGCCCAGATACAAACGCCTTTCCGCCGATCGGTTACGAAATGCTGGGTGCAAAACACTTCGTTTACGATCTCATTTACAATCCGGCCCGGACGCTTTTCCTCCAGAAAGCAGAGACGCATGGGTGTACGGTCAAGAACGGCCTGGAGATGCTTTACGTACAGGCGGAGAAGTCGTGGAAGATATGGAATAGCTGAACAAGTAAACAGCGATGGGTCCTACCACATTTTGGAACCCTGACTTGAATCCGGTTTACAAAAGCACAGAACTCAAATTATGGGCTGCGGGTCGGTAAGACTTGGTTACAAGACTGCAGAGTGTCGGACTTGAATCCGGGGTTGGAGGATTGCGGGGATTTTGTGGCTTGGGCCATGTTGTTGTTCCCTCTTGACATACTGTTGTCACTTGATACGTGGATATTTATACCTGGGCTAACTGAAAAATAATTGTGGAATTCGAACTACTAAGTGAATATTCTCCGACAGGTGACCAGCCGCAAGCTATTGAAAAGCTGGTTGAAGGTATTAAGGCGGGTGAAGCGCACCAGACTTTGCTTGGAGTGACCGGTTCGGGCAAGACCTTTACTATGGCCAACGTAATTGCCCGGGTAAACCGGCCAACCCTTGTGTTGAGTCACAACAAGACACTTGCAGCACAACTCTACGGGGAGTTTAAGCACTTTTTCCCAAAAAATGCCATCGAGTATTTCATCTCTTACTATGACTACTATCAGCCAGAAGCCTACATCCCGTCGTCGAACCTTTACATTGAAAAGGATCTTTCGATCAATGAGGAGATTGAAAAACTGCGGCTCAGCGCTTCGTCCTCACTGCTCACCGGGCGGCGCGACGTGCTCGTGGTTGCCTCAGTTTCCTGTATTTATGGAATGGGCAACCCGGAAGATTTCGGAAACAACCGTATCCAGCTGAAAGTGGGAGAAGTGATCGCGCGAAACCGGCTATTGTTCTCTTTGGTAGACATACTGTACAGCCGAACGGAAGCTGATTTCCGGCGCGCTACGTTCCGCGTTAAGGGCGACACGGTAGATGTTTACCTTGCCTACGCCGACTATGCAGTCCGCATCTACTTCTTCGGAGATGAAATCGAATCAATCCAGCGGATTGATCCAAAAACCGGAAGACGTATTTCAGATGAAGATGCAGTAACCATTTTTCCGGCAAACCTTTTCGTAACAGGCAAAGAAGCGCTGAACCATGCCATTCGCCAAATACAGGATGACCTGGTCTTGCAGGTCCAGATGTTTGAAGCAGAGAAAAGGCACCTCGAGGCAAAAAGACTGAAAGAACGAACAGAATTCGACCTGGAAATGATGCGTGAACTCGGCTACTGCAGTGGGATCGAAAACTACTCGCGTTACTTCGACAGGCGAAAAGCAGGTGACAGGCCATTTTGTCTGTTGGACTACTTCCCTGACGACTACCTCATGATTATCGATGAAAGCCATGTAACCATTCCGCAGGTGCGGGCCATGTGGGGCGGCGACCGTTCACGCAAGGTTAACCTTGTAGATTACGGGTTCAGGCTGCCTGCCGCACTCGACAACCGGCCGCTCACCTTCAATGAGTTTGAGGCACTCCTCAACCAGGCAGTTTATGTAAGCGCCACACCGAGCGAATATGAATTACGAAAAGCTGAAGGGGTGGTTGTCGAACAGTTGATTCGTCCAACAGGACTGTTGGATCCAAGCATCGATGTCAGGCCAAGCAAGAACCAGATCGATGACTTGCTGGAAGAGATTGACGAGCAGGTGAAGAAAAAGGAGCGCGTGCTGGTAACAACGCTTACCAAGCGGATGGCAGAGGAATTGACAAGGTTCCTTGAGCGTGCAAGCGTCAAATGCAGGTACATTCATTCGGAAGTTACTACGTTGGACCGGGTTGAAATACTCCGTGAGCTGCGCCTGGGCGTTTTCGACGTCCTGGTTGGCGTCAATCTTTTAAGGGAAGGATTGGACCTTCCCGAGGTATCCCTGGTGGCCATCCTCGACGCAGACAAGGAAGGATTCCTTCGCAACCAGCGATCGCTGGTCCAGACGATCGGTCGTGCAGCCAGAAACGTAAACGGCCGGGTGATTATGTACGCCGACACCATCACCGAATCCATGCAGCAGGCGATTGATGAAACCAATCGTCGCAGAAAGATTCAGCAGGACTACAATGTTGCAAACAGCATCGTTCCTCAGACCATCATCCGCTCAAGGGATTCGATCTTGACGCAGACAGCCGTTGCGGATTCTAAGAAATCAGCGAAGAAGTACTATATCGAAGACGAAGAAAAAACATTGGCTGCCGATCCGGTTGTTGCGCACATGAGCAAGGAGGATCTCGCAAAACTTATTGAACAAACCCGGAAAGCCATGGAGAAAGCCGCGAAGGAGCTGGAATTCATGGAAGCAGCACGCTTGCGCGACGAATACATTGCCATGCAGGAACTGTTGCGGAGCCGCTAGCAGGGCTACTTTGCCGACAGGCGCTTCGCAACTTCATCCCAGTTCACCACATTCCACCATGCAGCTATGTAGTCAGGACGACGATTCTGGTAATTCAGGTAGTAAGCATGCTCCCAAACATCCAGGCCGAGGATAGGAGTTCCCTTCGCTTCGGCTACATCCATGAGCGGGTTGTCCTGGTTGGGTGTTGAGGTGATTGCCAGATTCCCGGAGCCATCTTTGATGAGCCAGGCCCACCCCGAGCCGAACCTGCCGGTTCCGGCAGCTGCAAATTTTGTTTTGAACTCATCAAAGTTTCCAAAAGCGGTGTTTATGGCATCGGCAACGGCGCCTGTTGGGGCTCCTCCTGCTTTGGGCCCCATGATGGACCAAAACAGCGAGTGATTGTAGTGACCTCCGCCATTGTTGCGAACTGCTGCCGGGTACTTTGAAATATTGCGGCAAATCTCTTCGATGCTCAGGCTCTCCTCCGGCTTGCCCGCCACGGCGTTATTGAGATTGGTGACATATGCATTGTGATGCTTGCCATGATGGATCTCCATGGTTCGGCCGTCGATATGTGGTTCCAGCGCATTGGGTGCGTAGGGAAGCGGAGGTAAGGTAAAAGCCATAAGTTTGATTTTGTTTAGTAAGTAAATATACAACCCGCTGGAAGATCAGAAAGTTTTCATCCCTCGAAAAAAACGGCCGTCTAAACCTTTCGCACCAACTCCCCCAGGGTCTTGACGGCGTTTTCCACGCGGCTGCTCCATGGTATTCCAAATGTGATTCTGAAGCAGTTCTTGAATTTACCGTGCGAGGAGAATATTTGTCCAGGGGCAATCCCAATGCCATTCTTAAGCGCCTTCTTGTGGAGCGCGTAGCTGTCTGCACCGCGGTCCATTTCCACCCAAAGCGCAAATCCGCCTTGCGGACGTGTGAGCCTGGTCTCCTCGGGAAAATACCGCGAGATCGCCTCGACGTACCGCAAACACTGGGTGTGGAGGGCGCGCCGCAGGTGTCGGAGGTGCAGTTCGTATCGCCCGTTTGCCAGGAAAAGGGAAATGGCAGACTGCGCTAGCGTATTGGTTGAAACATTATTCATCCGCTTCAGCCGGATGATCTTTTCCTTATACCTGCCGGGAATGACCCAGCCAATGCGGTAACCAGGAGCAAGTGACTTCGAAAACGACCCACACTGAACCACCAGGCCCTCCGTGTCATACAGCTTGCACGTTCTCGGCCGGGTCTTTCCAAAATACAGTTCGCCATAAATGTCGTCCTCGATAAGCGGGATATTCTTTCGTGTAATTAGTTCGACGAGCTTCTTCTTTTTCTCTTCCGTCATGCAGCTTCCCAGAGGGTTGTTGAAGTTGCAAACGAAAAGACAAGCCTTGATTGAGAACCGCCGAATGGCATGTTCGAGTTGACCGAGGTCAATACCTGTAAGCGGGTCAGTAGGGATTTCAACAACCTTAAGCCCCAGGCTTTCCATCACCTGGAAGATTCCAAAATAAGTCGGGCTTTCAATGGCGACTGCATCACCAGGCTTTGTAACAGCCTTCAATGTCAGGGCCAATGCCTCAAGGCAACCAGCTGTAACCACGATATCTTCACCGCCCAGGCTGCCTCCCCAATTGAATGACAAACGGGCAATCTGCTTTCGCAAATACTCATTGCCCTGCACGTGCTCGTAATTCAGGCAACTGTCGTGCGAGTCTCGCAGGGCTTGCGATACGGCCTTATTCAATTTGGCTGCTGGCAGTAAAGAGGGCGCCGGCGCGCCAAGCGCAAAATTGATCAACTTCTCCGATCTCAGGTCGAGGTAAACACTGTTGATCATTTCGTCGATCGTGACCGGTACGGCCCTTTCGGCAGGATCGCAGCAAAGGGGAACTTCAAGAGTGTGTGACGGTGAGAACTTGACATAATACCCTGACTGGGGCCGCGCCTCGATCAGACCCTTGCTTTCAAGATGGTAATAGGCCTGGAATGCGGTACTCAGGCTGATTCCCTGCTCTTTGCTTAGTGACCGCACTGACAAGAGTTTGTCACCCACCCTCAGTGATTGCTTTTCAATCAACTGCTCGATACGGTCGGCCACTTCCTGGTAGAGATGATCCGCTGTTAGCTGTCGTAATCCCATGGCTGAATTATTTTTTTGTTTACCCCCAAAGGCCCTCCAGCATTTTCTAGTGAGATGGCCCCAAACACAGCAGAAAATTTTTCCAAAAGGGGTCTTTGCGCTAGAGAGTTTGCTGGCAAACTGATATGGTTAAAAAACCAAAAACTGAAACTGTTTAGTACACGTACAAACATGCAAAATTGTTTCGGGATTTCAATCCGATTCAACAAGAAACGGCTTGGGGCCTGGAGCAAAGACTTTTGAGGAATTAACAAGGGTCGCTATGAAAAGAGGGTTACTCGCTTTCCTTATTCTCCTGACAGCAGCAGGCCCAATTCAGGCTGTTACCGACAGCACCGACACATCGGACAACTCGGCTGCAAAGCGATCTGCCTGCAAGGCCACTTCCCGGATCCATTCCATGGGTTTGTTCTCGTATGGCGGGCGCCTGGTTTGTCAGAATCACGTTATGGATTTGCACTTTGTCTACAATCGTCGGACTTGGGGATTCCAGTTTTTTAAGGCATTTGACCTGCACGATACATATACGCCGATCAATTTCGCGTTGGCCGCGGTAAACAAGCCATTCTCCGTCAGCAAAAAGCTGACAATCACCCCCCACCTGGGGGTTGTACTGGAACAATTTCGGTCGGTGGCTGACCACGGTTCAGACGCGGCGGCTTTCCTGGTCACAGCGTATAAGATACATCCTCGTCTTACCCTGGAACACACTGCAATGTTTGGCAACCTTGTTTTAGAGCCAGACATGCGCGATTGGGTGAACAGGTTGAGGCTGCTGTACTCACATGGCCACCTCGATGTGAACTTGTTTGCCTGGCACAACAACCAGGTCTTTGATGCTGTTGGGTACTCCACCGTTGGCCTGAGCGTGACGATGGCACGACTGCCGTTGTCAGACCCGTTCACCATGCAGGCCGGGATTACTGCCCTTTACATGGCTTCTGCCTCAGACGAGAGAACGATGGCCGGCGCAAACGGATTGTTCCTAACGCTTGGAGTAAGTGTGAACTAAACCCCATGATTGAGCCATGAAACGCCTTCTTCATATCCACTTACGGAAACTGATTGTCCTGCTGGGGATTCTGGTCTGCGTGATCCTGTTGGCCCTGAAGTTTGAGGGCCTCTATTTCCTGACTGAGCTGGTAACAACAAAACGTTAACAAATTCCCGATCTTACCATGCAATCCATGAACAACAAGAGCAACATGCTGGCCTACTTCGCGTTGGGCGCAGTATGCATCATTTGGGGTACTACCTACCTGGCTCTCCGCGTTGGTGTTACGCAATTCCCACCGTTCCTGTTTTCAGCTATTCGCTTCCTGATTGCAGCACCAATCCTGCTCGCAATGCTTCATTTCTTCCGGCCAGTCAGCATGCCCTCATGGAAGGTTATCAGGGAGCAAGCCGTCAGCGGACTGTTGCTTTGCGCATTGGGCGTGGGCGTTGTCGGGTGGTCTGAGATGTACGTGTCGAGCGGATTGGCCGCAATCATATGCTCGGTGATGCCAATTTGGGTAATGCTGATCAACTTTGCTGTTGCGGCTGACGACCAGCCAGGTCTGCCCGCTGTGTTGGGACTTTTTATCGGACTGGCCGGCATCGTGATCATATTTGGAGAACATGTTAGCGACTTTTCTGACCCTAACTACACCCTCGGCATCGTAACCACATTCGCAGGAAATATCTGTTGGGCATTTGGCACGGTTTGGGTGAAGAAAAAGACCACCTCAACGGATCCAATTCTTGCAGCCTGCCTGCAAATGTTCTTCGGCGGTCTCTTCCTCCTGCCCATGAGCCTTCTCTTTGACAATTTTACAACCGTAACAATTTCGGAGGAGGTGATCTTCTCGCTCTTCTACCTCATCATCTTCGGTTCGGTGGCAGCATATGCGTGTTATTCGTATACGATTACGAAGCTCCCCATGACGCTTGTGTCCCTCTATGCCTACATCAACCCCATTGTCGCTGTAGTGCTGGGTGCTCTGGTCCTTAATGAACGACTCAATTTGCGCATAGGCATCGGCATCCTGATCACGCTGGCAGGGATTTACGTTGTTAACCGTGGCTACCAGATCAGGACATTCTTCAGAACACAGTTTTCCAAGGACTAGTTATGTACACAATCCCGTTTCAAGCAACCAACTGGAACGAAATCACCGCCACCGAGCACCCTGGTGAGACGGGTCGTGCTCTTTGGCGAACCAAACAGCACGGCAGTCTCAGGATGCGAATGGTTGAGTACTCACCTGGATACCGAGCTGAACAATGGTGCGAACTGGGCCACCTGCTGTTCTGCCTCGAAGGCGAACTTGAAACCGAACTTGAAAACGGATCGTCTGTCCGTCTCACTGCCGGTATGTCATACGAGGTCTCGGATAGACATGGTAGTCATCGGAGCAAAACTACGCTTGGCGCAAGATTACTGATCGTTGATGGCGAATTCCTCAGGGGCAAACCAAAAGACAAGAATTCTGGTTTTTCGCATTTAATACGGCTGTTCTAAACGAAATCACATGAGCTCAATGCGCTGGTTCGATCGCAAAATGAATTTTGGATTGCCCAAGGAAATGCTTCCATTTTACCTGGAGCGACTGGATGGTACATATCACCGCATGGCGCACAAGGTTCGCGGTCTCAGTGACGAGCAACTCTCCGTACGCCCTGACGGAAAGTGGTCAATTAAGCAACATATCGGTCACCTTGCTGAAGTTGACAGGGTGGCCAACAAGCGGATCCAGGAGATGCGCAATGGCGCCGAGGTGATGTCTCCCGCCGTGTTCGAACCACAAGACTACAATCCCTGGCCAATCGAGAAGGTCCTGACTTTTTTTAAGTCCGCCCGTCAGTCTAATCTGGAAACATACAACTCCATTTCTGAGAAGGACCTGTTGAAATCGTCGAAGCATCCTCGCCTGGGTGTTATGATGACGCCGGTAGATCTGGCATGGTTTGACGCCGAGCACGACGATCACCACCTCGTCAAAATCAATGAAATTATCTCTACCTTGACAAAAAAATAAGCCATGACCACCACGCATGCCTTGGCGATACAAAAGACTATTCACTCACGACTTACTGAGACAGATTTTAGCAACCTGGAGTTTGGAAAATACATCTCAGATCATATGGCTGTAGCCGATTGGGCAAAAGGTACCTGGTCGGAAATCACGATCATACCGTTTGGCGAAATGCGCATGACGCCGGCCATCCTGGCGTTGCACTACGGCCAGGCGATCTTCGAGGGTATGAAAGCTTTCCAAATGGTTGACGGCACTATCAACATTTTCAGGATAAAGAAACACCACGAACGCCTGCAAAAATCTCTTGAGCGGATGTGCATGCCGGAGATCCCGTACGACATGTTTGTCGAATCGCTACACAACCTCATCGAATTGGATCATGAGTGGGTTCCCCGGTCGGAAGGATCCTCCTTGTACATCCGTCCCGTTGTTTTTGCCAGCGAATCCCGATTGGGTGTTAAGGTTTCGGATCAATACAAGTATGTGGTACTGACCAGCCCTGTGGGGCCGTACTACAACAAGCCCTTCCGTCTGAAGGTGGAAGGCCAATACACACGGACTGCGGAAGGCGGAACAGGCTTTGCAAAGTGCGCAGGAAACTACGGTGGCGCGTTCTACCCTACCCAGATTGCCCGTAAGGAAGGATTTGACCAGGTGCTCTGGACCGACCACAAGGAGCATCGCTACATCGATGAGGTGGGCATGATGAACGTGATGTTTGTCATGAATGGCAAGTTGATCACACCCAAACTGAACACAGCCATACTTGACGGTATCACCCGCGACTCCATCATCACCCTGGCGCGCGAAGCGGGTCTGACCGTAGAAGAAAAGCGCGTCAGCATCGATGACCTGGAGGAAGGGTTCAAAAGCAAATCTCTTACTGAGGCTTTTGGGTGCGGCACTGCCGCCGTTGTGGCTCCTGTTGCTGTTATCAATATCCGCGGTGTGGATTACGCGCTTCCCGCCGTGGAGGCAACGAGCATTCAGAACAGAATAAAGAAGAAGCTTTTGGACATCCGCACTGGCGCTGCGCCGGATCGTCACAACTGGAACTACACGATTCGCGTTTAACCCAGTTCGATGAAGGCAGTCATTTTCAATGGCAGCGGAACTCCGCTGCGCGTGGCTGAATTTCAAAAACCACGCCCTCAAAAAGACCAGGTCCAAATCCAAATTAAAGCGGCTGCCCTGAATCACCGCGACCTTTGGATCATGGAAGAACAATCCGCCGGCAGCAGGCCGGAGGGAACCATCCTTGGTTCCGACGGCGTGGGCACCATCACGGATGTTGGCGAAGACGCCGATCCGCTGCTGGTTGGCGCCGAGGTTATTATCAACCCCAGCCTGGAGTGGGGGCTTAACCCTGTTGTGCAGGGTGATGCCTTCAAGATCCTCGGTTTTCCTGATAACGGCACTTTTGCGGAGTTTATCTGCATTTCCAGGAAGTATGTCTTCGAAGTTCCGGAAGCCTTTTCGCCTGAAGAATGTTCGGCCATTCCTCTGTCAGGTCTCACTGCTTACCGGGCATTGTTTTCAAAAGCCCGACTTCGCTCCAAGGAAAAGGTTCTGATTGCCGGCATCGGCGGTGGCGTGGCGCTTTGGGCGCTCACATTTGCGGCATCCTACGGCGCCAGGGTATTCGTCACATCCGGATCAACGGAAAAAATTCAACGCGCTGTCGCACTCGGTGCCGAGGGTGGATTTAACTACAAAGATCCAAACTGGGCGGCTGAGGCGTCCCGCGTTGCCGGAGGCGGGTTTGATATCATCCTGGACAGTGCCGGGGGAGACCAATTCTCAAAATTCATCGAAATGGCCCTGCCGGGCGGCCGCATTGTAAACTTTGGGCGTACCGCAGGGAATATCACCAACATTTCGACGCGATTGCTGTACTCGAAGCAACTGTCGATTTTCGGATCTACGATGGGCACGCGTGACGAGTTTCTCTCCATGCTCGACTTCGTCGAAAGCCGCAAGCTTAGGCCGGTAATCGACTCGATTTACCCCATCGACGAGGTGATGCTAGCGATTGAACGGATGAAGTCGGGGCAACAGTTCGGAAAGATTGTTATCAGGATAAAGTAGAATCAGGAGCAAACCATTATTTTATGAAGGCATTTAAGCAGACGGAACGGACCACCATCACGCGACTTCCAAAGCGCGGCAACTACGATCGTGAAATGGTGTATTCTATTCTCGATGAAGCACTGTGCTGCACGGTGGCGTGGACTTATGAAGGTCAGCCATTTCAGATTCCAACAGGTTTCTGCCGCAGCGACGATAAGCTTTACATTCACGGCTCAGTGGGTAGCCACTACATGCGTTTGCTGGCCGAATCAAGACCGCCGGTTTGCATTGGCGTTACGTTGATTGACGGGCTGGTTCTTGCTCGCTCTGCCTTTCACCACTCCGTAAACTACCGCTCTGTTGTGGTGTTTAGCGTAGCCGAGCGTGTAACCGATAAGGATCAATTGTATGAAGTCCTTCAGGTCTTCACCAATAAAATGTGCCTGGGCCGGTGGAATGACGTGCGCAAGCCCACCGACAGCGAATGGAAGGCCACCATGGTTCTGGCTTTTGCACTTGAGGAGGTCTCCGCCAAGGTCCGTACCGGGCCACCCATCGACGACGAAGAAGACTACGGTCTGGACATTTGGGCTGGGGTCCAGCCTCTAAGCTTGGTCAGGGGAAGACTCGAGCCTGATCCAAAGTTGAAACTGGGTGTCGCAACACCAGGCTACCTTACCACTTGAGCAAGTATGGGTAGTCGTGGTTTGTGAAGAGAACCCCGCGCACATGTTCGGCCTCAGACTAACCATCCAATGCTAATTACTATCTTTGCGTCCGAAATCCCCGTTTTAGCTGAAAATGAAGGGTTTGGACCCTGAACTAAAGTGAGTCCGGGGAGGTTAAAACAGAAGGCATAATTCAGAAATCCTAATCCGAAGATAAATGGGCAGACCTCCAATCCTTCCAAAGAAGAAAAAAGACGGTTATTATATCGAGATCCGCAACAAGGGCGCAAAAAGCGGAACAATCATTATCCGCGACACGGAGCAGGCAATGCTGCAGGCCGCGCGCCAGTACGAAACCACCAAGGACGTGATCATTCTCGGCAAGCATGAGAACGGAAAACGGGTGGTTGAAGAATCTCCCAAAAAGAAGGCCAAGGCGTAAAGCTTGACCGACACGGCGTCCTAAGCTGTCAGGGTAAAACCTCTCGAAGTCATGTCGAAGGAAGTGAAGGACGCCTAGAACGGCAAGTCGTCTGAAGAAGCGGGCGCCTGTGTGACAAAGGGCTCGTCTCCAATCGGGTCAGCACCTTTTGTAGGTGCACCACTGGTTTTGTCAATCTTCCAGGCCCGGGCCTCTGTATACCATCTGCCATTGTATTCCCGGCTCTCCAGGTCTACAGACACGCTCACCTGATCGCCAACAGCGATTCCAAACTGATCAATCTTGTCTCCCCAAATACTCAGGCAGACTTTCTTTGGGTATTGCGATTGTGTTTCAACAATAAACTCCTGCTTTTTCCACGGGCCTTTTTTGCCCATTCCTGACTGCTGAGGAAGCAGGTGGATGACCTTGCCTTTCAATTCCATGCTCATGACGAAAGGTAATTACTTTTCGCGAAGCAAGCGAAAGAACTCTTCGATCATTCGTTTGCTGTCCTCGCGATGAATTCCTTTTGTTACTTCGGTCCTTGGGTGCAGCAAGGGTGATTTAATGAGTTGGTAACCCCGTTGCGGATCGTCGGCACTGAAGACAAGACGTTGCAATTGCGACCAATGGAGAGCGCCTGCACACATCGGGCAAGGTTCGAGTGTCACGTACAGGGTACACTCGTCCAGGTACTTTGATCCCAGGTAATTTGCAGCCGCCGTAACGGCCAGCATCTCTGCGTGTGCGGTCGCGTCATTCAGGCGTTCGGTCTGGTTGTGTGCGCGTGCAATAATGCGGTTGCCACACACCACCACTGCGCCAACAGGGATCTCTCCTTCTTCGAATGCCTTGTGTGCCTCCTTAAGCGCCTCGCGCATGTAGCGGTCGTCCTTGGCAGATTCCATGCCTCAGTTTACGCGAATACGCTTCATTATTTCGTGTGCCAGCGGCTGCCATTCCTCCCGAATATCCTGTGGGCAGGAGAATGTGAACACCAACGTGCGATCCTTCTGCACGAGATACATAATGTAGGTATACTTCATAACCGGGTCCGTCAATCCCTGCTTTCGGCGATCACCGCTGATGCGCGATTCGAACTCGAAAAAAATGAACTTCTTTTTCTTGATGGTTTGAATCCCCTCGCCAAGAAAGTCAACGCGGTCGTAGAGGTTCTGCAAGCTCGCCTTGAAGAACTTCTGAGCCATTTCAACATTGCCATCAGGCCAGCTGGTTGCGCTGATGTTTACGCTGAAATCGGCCAGGCGATCAGCGTTTGTAAACGCGCCAAGCGGTGCCCGCACAGAAGGGAAGCGCTGGGCCATATCCTCCTGAGTCATCGGCATTAATTGATCCGGGACGCTTACCGTGACTCCATCAGTCAACCTGGTCTTCACCCATTTTACTGGGGTGAGGGCCATGAGCAATATCAACGAGACGCACGCTGCTGATTTCAAGCCCCCTCGCGCCGTTATGATGTGGGTTTTGTTATCTTGCACGCCCAAAATTAAGAAATTCAGATGCTTCGAACCCATACTTGTGGCGAATTGCGGATAACGCATGTTCAACAACGGGTCACGCTGACCGGTTGGGTACAGCGTGTTCGTGACAAGGGGGGCTTGCTGTGGGTAGACCTTCGGGACCGGTATGGAATCACACAACTCCTGCTTGAAGAAGGAAAGAGCAAGCCGGAACTGGTACAGGCAGTGCGTGGGCTGGGCCGCGAGTTTGTCATTTCGGCATCCGGTACGGTGTTGGAGCGACTCTCCAAAAACGACAAGATGCCAACAGGGGAGATCGAAATCCGTGTGGATGAATTGACTGTGCTGAATCCCTCCAAGGTGCCGCCGTTTACCATAGAAGATGAGACTGACGGCGGTGATGACCTTCGTATGAAGTACCGTTACCTTGACCTGAGGCGTTCGCCGGTGCGCGACGGGCTGCAACTCCGTCATGAAATGACGAGACAGACGAGGGCATACCTGGACAGTCAGAAGTTCATCGAGGTGGAAACGCCGGTGCTCATCAAATCAACCCCAGAAGGTGCGCGCGATTTTGTGGTCCCCTCGCGCATTCACCACGGCGAGTTCTATGCATTGCCCCAATCGCCGCAAACATTCAAGCAGCTGTTGATGGTCTCCGGGTTCGACCGGTACTACCAGATTGTAAAATGCTTCCGCGATGAGGATCTCCGGGCGGACCGGCAGCCCGAATTCACGCAGATAGACTGCGAAATGTCATTTGTCACGCGGGAAGACGTGCTCACCATGTTTGAAGGTCTCGTGCGCCACCTCTTCAAAGCAGTGAAGGGAATCGAACTTCCTCCGCTGCCAAAAATGACCTATGCTGAGGCGATGGAAAAGTACGGATCGGACAAGCCTGATACGCGATTTGGCATGACCTTCATTGACATGACGACCCTAACAAAGGGAAGAGGATTCCAGGTCTTCGAAAACGCCGAACTCGTTGTGGGTATTTGTGCCACAGGCGCGGCAGGCTATACACGCAAGCAGCTGGATGAACTGACAGAGTTTGTCAAACGCCCGCAGGTAGGAGCTAAGGGCCTGGTGTGGGCACGTTTTGAGCAAGGCGGAGCCATTAAGACGAGCGTGGATAAATTTTATGATGAGGCAGAACTGAAAAAATGGGCAACTGCATGCCAGGCCAAACCTGGCGACCTGATGCTTGTGATGGCAGGCAATGCCGGTGAAACCCGGAAGCAGATGTGTGAACTGAGACTGCAAGTGGGTTCACAACTTGGCCTTCGGGACAAAAACAAGTTCGCTGCCCTTTGGGTCCTTGACTTCCCGTTGCTGGAATGGGATCCCCAGGCCAGGCGCTTCAACGCAATGCACCACCCTTTCACATCACCCAAGCATGAAGATATTCCTCTCCTGGATTCCGAGCCCGCCAAAGTCCGGGCGAATGCGTATGATATGGTCATCAATGGCAGCGAGATGGGCGGCGGTTCTATCCGGATCCATGACCGTGAAACCCAGCAGCGGATGTTCAGGCAGCTCGGGTTCACCGATGAGGAAACAAAGAAACAATTTGGATTCCTGATGGATGCATTTGAATTCGGAGCGCCCCCACACGGCGGTATTGCCTTCGGCTTCGATCGGCTCTGTTCGCTCTTTGGCGGCGCAGATAGCATACGCGACTTTATTGCTTTCCCGAAAAACAATGCAGGAAGGGATACCATGATTGATACACCATCTACGATCTCATCAGAACAGCTGAAAGAGCTGGGTATCAGGGTAACCAAACCATCGAATTGAGTGCGGATGGATGATGTGCTGGCATCCATATGTTACATCTGCACGTCAAAAAACAAAACCCTTCGACAGGCTCAGGGCTAAATTCAATACTTCAGTACTTCAGGACGTTACTGATTTCGTTCGCATCTATATTTATATCATCCTCCCCTACCTGGTCAAAGGGATCTTCAAGATGATCCTGGATGTTGTCAAGGCTTACCAGGATGAAACTGTAAAGTATCGGCATAACATATTCCAGGCTCGCTGAAAAGTCGTGAAAGGTGCTGGCAAAATATGGACCGTAGATAACCGGAAAGACGTAGATAAACACCTTGCTGTACGTACGCAGCGTTATGGGAGTACGATACTGGTAAATGATCTTCAGGTTGTCGAACGCGATCACCATTTTGCTCAGGTATTGGCTTACGCGGGATATTTCACCGCTTTGCACGCCGTGGGCGCGCAGTTCCATCGTTATTTCTGATAGTTTGGAGAACAGTTCATAGAATTCCTCTTCACGCTTCGCCCATGAACTTCGGTCTGATGTGAGTAACTCCTTTGTGCGGTGGACCATATCGGAGGTCAGATCACGCACGCGCTTTGGCAGTTCTTTGTTTTTATCAGTCGGCCAATCTCGCACCGCGTAAAATATGGCGATGGCGTGTCCCCTGAAATCTGCCCATCGTTGCAAGGCGGTTTCCCGCCGGTTGTAGGCCGAGCTAATCGAAAAAACTACCGGGAAAACGATCGCAACGCCCACAAGCATGTCGGGAAATTTGGCTGTAAGACCAAATGTGAAGCAGAGGTAGGTGCATAGAACAGACATGCCGGTAAGCAGGTAGGTTTTCCAGTTGATGATCAGTGAAAAACTCCGATACATCCTTGGGATATTCATAGGCTAAAGCTGTTTAGGTCGTTCCGAAATTTCACAAAATGGATGTGAATAGCAAAGTTGTGCAGACTTGCTGAAATGCAGGCGTTGCTAGGCTGGACGATTCACCAGCGTTGCACTGGCCTGCACGGTTGGGAAGACAACCAGGTCTGCTATCACCACGTGTGCAGGCCGGGTGAGCACAAACAAAATCAGGTCGGCGATGTCCTCAGCGTGCAGCGGCAGAATGCCCTTGTAAGGAGCAGCTGCACGCTGTTCGTCACCTTTGAAGCGCACAAATGAAAACTCAGTCTCGACCAGGCCCGGGTTTATCTGCGTCACCTTGATGCCGGCGGCGTTCAGGTCAATGCGCATGCCCCGGCTCAGGGCATCAACGGCAAACTTGCTTGCGCAGTAAACATTTCCGTTAGCATAGACTTCACGTCCGGCAATTGAACCCAGGTTGATCACATGACCGGACTTTCTTTCCACCATTCCGGGAAGGACTTCGCGTGAGATGTAGAGCAGGCCCTTGAAATTGGCGTCAATCATCGCATCCCAATCGTCGACGTTGCCCGACTGAATGGGGTCAAGTCCATGCGCGCCGCCGGCGTTGTTCACCAGCACGTCGACCTGTCTCCATCCCGGCGCGAGCGACAGGACTGCCGCTGACACTTCACTCCTCTTACTGATGTCGAAGGCCAGCGTTTGCACTTCTGTTCGTTCGGAGAGTTCTTTTTTCAGTTTTGCAAGCCTTTCGGCCCTGCGGCCGCAGAGGATCAACCGGAAATTGTTCCCGGCCAGCAGGCGGGCCGTTGCTAGGCCAATGCCGGCGGTGGCGCCTGTGATCAGGACAGTTCGCGCAGATGCCATTACTGGAAAATAAAATAGACTGAAATGGTATTGGTATGAATGCTGCTGAGGGGCACGTTGTAAATACTCTGCTCCGAGCCTGCCATATTTACCAAACCGCGGGAGAACCGTATCTCATTTGATAGTTTGAAAAGCGGGAAATAGAAATCGAATCCGATCCCGGCATCCAGCGTCAGGTTGAATCGTTCCACACTCAGCGATTCCTGTGTGGTTTCTTCTTCATGCTTTCCCGAAGCCTCAATCCCCGGGGTAAAGCCGCCGACAAGGTACATTCGTACGTTGCCCCTGCGCATGGATTTGTATTTTAGTAAAAAAGGAACTTCAACCATTGTTGTCTCCACTTTCTGTTGGCGGAAAGTGTTGTCGGTGTAGTAGTAAGTAAGCTGGTGGTTATAGAATCCTGCTTTGGGCAAAATCCGGAGATCAAGCATTTCGTGCAGACGGAGGTTGACAAGAAAGCCCAGGGAGAATCCGCCTGTAAAATTTCCCTGCACAGAATGAACCGTATCGAAGGCTGGCGTGACGAATTGCCCGGAGTATTTTATCTCATAGATCGAGGTATGAAGGCCAATCATAAACCCGTATGAAAACTTACGGCGGTCAAACTCCGGGTTGTTGCGCGGCGCCCACTTGAAATGCTGCGCATCAGCAGCCACTGAAAGCAACAGGGAAGCTATTTGGATCCCCAGTAGAGTGAGCTTATTCCGAAGGTAAGCGGATTGCATTGTGGATTCTTATATCCGGTTCTGGAGAGCACGTTGAGTAAATCGTCGCCGTCCGGAAAGGCCTGAACGGACTCAGGAAGGTACCTGTATGCCGATGCGTCCCTTGAAATCCAGCGTCCAATCCACGGCAAGATCGCGGTAAAATACAGGTTGTACAACTGCTTCATCGGGAATTTTGAAGGTTTGGAGAACTCGAGGATAACCACCGTACCTCCCGGCTTCGTCACGCGCAGCATTTCTCTCAGTCCTTCCGCAAGATTCTCAAAATTCCGTACGCCAAATGCAACGATGACCGCATCAAAGAAATTGTCGTCAAATGGAAGTTTTTCAGAGTCTCCGGCACGCAAGTCAATAAGACCATCCAGCTTTCTCTCGCGTAATTTTCGTCGCCCCACTTCCAGCATCCCTTCAGAGATATCCACACCGAAAACGCGCTCAGGTTTCAGCCTTAAGGCTGCAATGGCAAAGTCACCTGTGCCTGTCGCAACATCAAGAATAAGTCTGGGATGCTTGCTCTCCAGGAGCCGGATTGCTTTCCTCCGCCAGGTAGTGTCGATACCCAGGCTCAAAAAATGATTGAGAAAATCGTAACGGCGGCTGATATTGTCGAACATGCGTGCCACCTGCTCCTTCTTGGTGCCGGGGTCTTTCTTGTATGGTACGACAACTCCCATCTGCGTTACAATCGCACAGCGATTTACAGCTTTTACCGGTAAACCCGATCTAATCGGTAATATTGCATCACTTCATGATCATTCAAAACGCCGCCTTCGTTGTCAGCAATACGAACCCTTCTGCCTGCCCGGTGCCGGACAAGCCTGAATTCGCTTTTATCGGACGGTCAAACGTCGGCAAATCCTCGTTGATCAACATGCTCGTGAATCGGAAAAATCTCGCAAAGACCTCGTCTACACCTGGCAAGACACAAACCATTAATCACTTTATCGTCAATGACACCTGGTACCTTGTTGATTTACCTGGCTATGGCTACGCCAGTGTCAGCCGCAGTAAATCGTATGCATGGGGTGGTATGATCGAGACATATCTGAGGAAACGTGAAAATCTTGCTACCACATTTGTCCTGATCGACACCCGGCTGGAACCGCAAAAAATCGACCTTGAGTTTATTCACTGGATTGGAACAGAGCATCTTCCTTTTGCTATGGTCTTTACAAAGGCTGACAAGATTTCCAGAAAACAGACCTCTGTTACAATAGAGTTTTGGAAAAAGAAACTCCGGAACACCTGGGAAGAACTCCCACCCATATTTGTCACGTCGGCGGTTGAACGGCAAGGGAAAGACGAGTTGCTTCGTTATATCGACGAGGTGCTCGCCTCGTCTGATTAATGCTTACTTTTGCCGCAAACAAATTCTGCAAATGGAACTGAAGGAACTGGCGAGCATTTCAGGCAAAGGCGGTCTGTTCAAGGTACTCAAGCCGGGCAAGGCAGGAATGATCCTTGAGTCGCTTGACGAAAGCAAGACGAGATTGGTAGTGAATCCCAGCATGAAGATGTCGTTGCTGGACGAGATCTCCATTTATACCCGGTCGAAAGAGGGCACGATGCCTCTGGGAGATGTGCTCAGGAAAATCCACAAGGAATTTCCTGGTGATTTAAAGGTTGATGTCAATTCCGATCCGTCACAGCTAATGAGGTTCCTGAAAGCGGTGCTCCCGGAATTCGATGAAGATCGTGTTTATGCATCGGACATCAGGAAGCTTGTCAGGTGGTTTGAGATCATCCGAAAGGTGGCGCCTGAGATCCTTGCCAGCTAACTGCCGAACGAAGCAGCCTTTTCCACCATTTTCTTTGATCCCACGTAGAACGGAACGCGCTGGTGAAGTGCAGTGGGCACGATATCCATGATCCTGTTGCGGCCGTCGGTTGCAAGACCGCCGGATTGCTCCGCTATAAACGCCAATGCATTGCACTCGTACATGAGCCGCAGCTTTCCATTCTTGTCCTTGGCCGTTGCCGGATAGATGTAGATGCCTCCTTTGAGCATGTTGCGGTGAAAGTCTGCTACCAACGATCCGATGTATCGCCCGGTGTATGCCTGCTCCTTGCAGTAATGGATGTACTTCGTCACTCCTTGTGGAAAAGAGAGCGCCTGACCCTCATTGACAGAAAAGATCTTTCCATCGTCGGGCATCTTGAGATCCGGATGCGACAGGAAATACTCGCCCAACGTGGGTTCATAGGTGAATCCGTTCACACCATGACCGGTTGTGTAAACCAGCATCGTAGATGAACCATAGAGAATATAACCCGCGGCCACCTGGTCACTGCCTTTTTGGAGAATATCCTCCTGCTGTATCGGTGTTCCGCTCGGGCTGCGGCGGCGGTAAATGGAAAAGATCGTCCCAATGGAAACGTTTACGTCGATGTTCGAACTTCCGTCGAGTGGGTCTATGGCGATCACATACTTGGCGTCGTTGTTGAGATCTACAAAAGATTCCGTCTCTTCAGAAATCAGGGCGCAGACTTCGCCGCCTTTTGAAAGTGCGCGGGTAAACCTTATGTTGGCGAGGACGTCCAGTTTTTGTTGGTTATCGCCTGCTGTGTTCTGTGAGCCCAGGGCACCCATGATGTCGATCAGGCCGGCCTTGTTTACTTCCCGGTTGACCACCTTGGACGCGAGCGCGATGTCACGAAGCAACTGGGAAAGTTCGCCGCTTGCATACTGAAACTCCTCCTGCTTGTTTTTGATGAACCTGTCCAGGGCTATACCGATCGGCTGGGCAATTCGGGATTGTTCCATAAAAATTGAGTAATTCGCGGAAGATTTTCCGATACTAAGGTAAAGGAGAATCCCCAACTGCCAACGGACCCGCATGAAATACAATGTATTCAAGTTTGGCGGCGCCTCGGTACGCCAGGCATCTGCCATCCGCAATGTGGCTGCCATCGTGGGGCCCTATGCAGATCAACGGCTGGTGGTGGTCGTGTCGGCGATGGGAAAAACAACCAACGCTCTCGAACGAATTGCTGCCTCCGGGGGGAACGGCACAGGATATACGGAAGAACTTCAACAGTTGAAGAAATATCACCAGGAAGTGATGTTGGAACTGTTCCCGCTGTCGCATCCCATCTTTGCAACCGTCGAAGGAATCTTCGGTAAGATCCCTGCCCTCATGAAGGGCAAGTATTCTCCCGATCAACTATACGACCAGGTTGTCTCACTTGGTGAGCTCATCTCTACACACATTGTTGCCGCCTACCTGGCGCAGGAAGGCTTACCCGTTACATGGAAAGACGCGCGTTTCTACATCCGAACAGACGACACGTACAGGGAAGGACAGGTGGATTGGGAACTTACGGAAATGAAGATCCGTGAACTTGCGCCAGAATTAGACAAAGGATTTGTTGTCACGCAGGGCTTTATCGGCGGTGATCCAAATGGGTTTACAACCACACTGGGGCGTGAGGGTTCGGATTATACAGCCGCGATCTTCGGTTCATGCCTTGGGGCAGTGAACGTTACCATTTGGAAGGACGTACCCGGCGTGATGAATGCCGATCCCAAGCGCATACCTGAAGCCCTTCCCTTTGCAGAACTTCCTTTTCGGGAGGCTGCCGAGATGACTTACTACGGCGCTACCGTCATTCATCCCAAAACGATCAAGCCATTAGCGAACCGCGGAATCCCGCTCCTCGTCAAATGCTTCGACAATCCCTCGTTGGAGGGTACACGGATTCATGAAACACAGGTCCACCAACTTCCACCGCTTATTGTCTTCAAGGAAAACCAGTGTCTGATTTCTTGCAGTGTCACCGACTATACGTTCGTTGATGAGCATCAACTTAGTTTCATCTTCCAGGCTGTGTCCAGGCAAAACCTGAAGATTAACGTAATGCAGAACTCCGCCATTACATTTTCGTTTTGTGTTGATTTCCGGGAGGACAACGTCCTCGCGCTGATCGCAGAGCTTTCCGATCAATTCAAGGTGTACTACAACACGGGTCTTACACTGATCACGGTAAAGAACTACGACGAGAACGCCTATGCGAAATACCGCGGACTGTCTGGGGTAATCCTGGAGCAGGCCTCCCGGTCAACATTGCAAGTATTGGTTAAGCATTAGCCTTCGCTTGCCTGGTCAGGTGAGCGATCAGGCCAGTTACGGAACGTTCTAGCATTTCGAAAACTTCCTGAAAATCATCTTCGTCGCCCCAATAGGGATCAGGAACATCTCCGGGCCCCAAGGGATCAAACGTCCGCATCATCAGTATTTTGGAGTGTTGGGCAGGTGCAGCGAGGGAGAGCACACTTCGATAAATCTGACTGTCCATGACGAGGATGTGGTCATAGTAGTCCAGGTCTTCCCCAGAAATTTGACGGGCGGTGTGAGTCATCGTCACTCCATTGCGGGCGGCATTTGCAATGGTGCGCTGGTCCGGTCCGTCTCCGAGGTTATAGTTGCTGGTACCGCAGGAATCGGCCTGAAACCGTTTTGACAAACCCTTTGCAGTCAACCGGTGCTGGAAAATGGCTTCGGCCAGCGGGGAGCGGCAGATATTTCCGAGACACACAAACAGGACGCGCATATGGAGCGCAAAATAGTAAGGCCCCTGCCCCGGCTGAAATTATCTTAGCTTTATAGCCTAAAAAATAAATGCATGGAACTGATCAAGGTAAATCCGCAAACAGCGCCGCACATCGCTTTGATTGAGCTGAACAGGCCCAAGGAACTAAACGCACTGAATCCGCAGCTGATGCAGGAGGTGCGCGATGCCCTCCTGGAGCTGGATCGGAATGACCAGGTAAGGGTTATCATCATTACCGGCAACGAGCAGGCGTTCGCGGCTGGCGCAGACATCAAACAGATGGCTGACAAGAGTGCAATCGATATGCATCTGCTTGATCAGTTCAGCACCTGGGATCAGATTCGCAAAACCAGGAAACCCATTATTGCGGCTGTTTCAGGCTTTGCTCTTGGGGGCGGCTGTGAATTCGCGATGACATGTGACATGATCATCGCCAGTGAGACAGCAAAGTTCGGGCAACCAGAGATAAAGATCGGCACCATGCCCGGGGCAGGCGGCACCCAGCGACTTACTCGTGCCATTGGAAAAGCCAAAGCCATGGAACTTATCCTGACTGGCCGTTTTCTTTCTGCCGAAGAAGCTCACTTCTACGGTTTGGTGAACAAGGTCGTCCCGGTGGAATTCTATCTCAAGGAAGCCATTGCTCTGGCGACTGAAATTGCGTCTCTCTCTCCTCTTGCTGTGCAACTTGCCAAGGAAGCGGTGAACCGTTCATTTGAAACACTTCTCGACGAGGGGCTGATGTTCGAACGAAAGAACTTTTATCTCACCTTCGCCAGCCAGGACCAGAAAGAAGGCATGCAAGCCTTCATAGAAAAGCGAAAGCCCTCGTTCAAGGGAAGGTAACCATTCGGCAAGCTCAGGACAATGACTTTGTAAAGCGAATATGCCTCGATCAGCGGACTGTGGCTCCGAAACCCAAAGTCAGCAGTCCTGCACCCTTGTAAAAAGTGTAGTCACTGTTTAGGAAAATTGGCCCGAACTTAAAACGTATACCACCGGTGAATCTAAAACCACTGGTAGAGTATTCGTTGCTGAAGGGATCATTTAAAGTCACAGGGGTATCCAGCGTGTCAGTACCTCCGGCTGGGAGATAAGCACTATCAACAACATAGTTTCCATTAATCTTAAATGTTGTGTTGCCGCTGTTGTATCCGATTCCTCCATAAAAGGTAAGAACCGGGATTTGTTTTGAGATCAAAACCTGGGCAGTAAAGGCAGTGGTTTCTGCTACTCCTTCCTGGCCGGCATTATTTCCCGCCGTATTTTGATATAAGCCACCCATGTTCGTGGCCGTCTTCAAATTGGTATAGGCCAGCATCAATGACAGAGAAAAGGGAAGTTCCTTAAGGCCGGCGATGTGCTGTTTAATATCGTGCATCAGGCCTGCACCCCACATATCTACCTTGGTCTCGCCAATTGCAATGCCGGGTGTGAAGCGGAATCGAAGATCTGTGTTGGCAAACAAGCCCAGACCAGCTTGGATGGTCGGTATTGCCATTGATCCAATTGGGATTTCTTTGACCAGGTTACCTCCACCAGGTCCTGAGAAAACGGGAGTGGCGGGGAAATTAGGACCCCCATTATAAGAAAACGTCGGCTCATCAAGCTCTGCACCATAGGCAGTTGCCATTTGACCCGAGCCAGTCGTCGTACCCAGGAAGCCGACCTCGCTAAGTTGGGCGTTATCCACAGGGAAGGCTTGACTAGAACTGGGAGCGAAGATGGTGGTCATGTTAACGCACAAGTCAAACCCAAAGCGTTTGTGATTCTCGGCGGTATTATACCAGCCTCCACTGGCCACTCCTCCAAGATCTTCTGCGAGCGGCCCAACATAACCGTTAATGATATAGTGGAGATTTGCCTGACCGGCCGTAGAAGAATTGTTAACGGCTGCCAATGGGAAAAACTTTGCAAGGTTCTTCGGTTGGGCACTAGCCACCGATACAATTGTTATGCCGATCAGTAAGAGGTATAGACGTGCTTTCATGGCCTGGTTGTATTTTTTATAAAGATACCGAAATGACGCAAACCCGTGGTTTCCGGGTCAATTTATTGTGTCTCGGGTGCATCGCCTATCTTACGGCCGCTTTCCATGGAAGGGTTGATTTTTACATTGGGAGTGGGTCTCCTTCGCGGGATCTACTGGGTTGCCTCATGGGTAAATCCAAAGGCCAAAGCCTTCCGCGAAGGGCGAATACGGCAAGCGGACCCTTTGCGAAGTACATTCAACGGCCAAAACCCCCGGCCCCTGATATGGTTCCATTGTGCCTCCCTTGGTGAGTTCGAGCAAGGTCGGCCGGTGATCGAAGCGCTGAAAGCTGCACGCCGGGATATACGCATCCTCCTCACTTTCTTTTCGCCCTCCGGCTACGAAGTGAGAAAAAATTATCCGCTCGCCGACCATGTTTTTTATCTGCCGTGGGATACTGCATCAAATGCCGAATGGTTTGCCCATCATGTTCGCCCGGCTGTTGCTGTCTTTGTCAAATACGAATTCTGGTATCACTACAGTCGTGCTCTGAAGGCACACAACATTCCCCTCATTTCCATCTCAGCCATATTCAGATCGACGCACATATACTTCAAGCCACATGGTTTCGCTTTCAGGAGCACACTCAGAAACTTCTCTTACTTCTTTGTACAGAACCACGAGTCACTGCAACGGCTGACCACAATCGGCATTTCCACAGCGGCAGTTGCCGGCGATACACGCTTCGACCGCGTTGCCGAAGCAGCGGCCCAGAAAACTGACAATGCTATTGCCTCGGCATTCAAGAACAACCGAACTGTTTTCGTAATCGGGAGCGCATGGGCTGAAGACATGAAAGTCCTGATTCCCTTCATGAACGCCACCCGCGGTTCATTGAATTTTGTCGTAGCCCCTCATGAAATTGAAGAGTCATTCATGGCCGCAATCGAAAAATCATTTCATGGAAGTTCAACCCGCTATACAAACCCGAAGGAACTGGAGAAGGCTGAATTACTTATCGTCGATACGGTTGGGCTGCTTGCACAACTCTACAGATTTGGCACATATGCATTCGTAGGAGGTGGTTTCAAACAGGGGCTCCACAATACGCTGGAAGCGGCCTGCTATGGAATCCCGGTTTTTTTCGGAAGCAATGTGCCGTACGACCCGTACCAGGAAGCAATTGAACTTGTCGCCAGAGGTGGAGCCTTTGCGGTTGCCAGCACGGATGAACTCACCACAGCGTATGACCGGCTTTCGCGTGACCCTGAGGCCTACCGGAGGGCAGCAGACAACTGCCGGAGCTATGTTCAGGCAAACCGCGGGGCTACGAAAATCATCACAGACTATCTGCTCAAAACTCTTGAAACATGGAAGGCAGGGTGATGAAGTCCACGGGGTCGTGGTACGATGTTCTTGGTGAAGACAGGAAAGTATACCAATGCCGTGTACAGGGTAAACTTCGGCTCGAGGGGATCAAAGAGACCAACCCGGTTGCTGTTGGCGATATCGTAGAAATATTCATAGAGGGGGTCGACGCTTCTATCACCGAAATTAAACCGAGAGACAATCACATCCTCAGGCAGTCTGTGAAGAAAACAGGGCACAACCACGTGTTGGCCGCCAATGTCGACCAGGTCATGCTAATTGCGACGTTGAAGCATCCCCGGACATCGACCGGTTTTATCGACAGGTTCCTGGTTTCGGCGGAAGCTTTCCGGATCCCCCAGGCGATCATATTCAACAAGAAAGACATGCTCGGGCCAAACGAATTGCAGGAGATGGACAAGTTGCAGAACCTCTATGGTTCGGTCGGCGTGGCAACCGAGTTGATCTCTGCAAAAACTGATGATTCTGTTGAGGGTGTACGCGAAATCCTGAAGAACAGGACCACTCTCATTGCGGGTCATTCCGGCGTTGGAAAGTCAACTTTGCTGAACAGAATGTTTCCACACATCGATCAGGCAATTTCGGAGGTATCTACAGCAACGGAAAAGGGAATTCATACCACCACTTTCGCCGAGATGTTTATGGTTGATCCCGGTACTTTTGTCATCGACACTCCCGGTGTGAAGGAATGGGGGCTCTCGGAAATGAACCAACAAGAGATATCAGACTATTTTCCCGAAATGCGGGAGCTGAGGATGGAATGCAAGTTCGGATCACGCTGCCTCCACCTGACGGAGCCGCATTGCGCCATTCTGAAGGCGGTGGAAGCTGGGCGGATCAGCCCAATGCGGTATGACAGCTATATGCACATGGTAACAGGAAAAGACAACCGTAAATAGAACTTTACCAACCTTCGCGACTCTGCGTCGTTGCGGTAATTACATCACACTGGGTAACCGGAAAGTTCGCGTTTACGTGGGCATCGGTGTTTTTTCAACTCAAGTCGCCATTGCGCTTAGTTTCGTCAAGACGATCACTTGGCGGCTGCGAGCCATATCTGGGCATATCTCCAGGCAAGTGAAAAGTCTCCGGTTAAGAAGGCTTGACGCAATTCAAACCCGATTCGCTTGCGCAACGCCCTGAAATCTTCAGGGTCGTCACAGAGTTTCGCTGCCTTCTGGCAAACGGCCAGCGTGGACCACTGCTGGGTGCTTTTGCACCGATACTGCTGTTTGCCCATCGAAGCACGTACAACTCTCCGTCTCACAAGCGCCTCAGGCAGGTATGCGTACTGAGTCAGTCTCGCGGAGCGGACCCAGAAATCAAAATCCTCGTAGGCGAGCGATTCATCGTAGCCTCCCAATTCGTCAAGCAATGATTTGCGCATCATCATGGTTGGACTGTTGATGAAATAGCGGGCGAGCACGTCGCGAAAAACCCAGCCCTGAGGTACGGTTCGGTGAGGAAAACGATCCGAATGGAATCCCTGCCGGCTTCCTGATTCGTCGATCAACTCGGCGTCAGAGAATTGAACACCAACCTCAGGGCGTTTCTCAAAGAGATCCACACCACGGGCAACACGATCCCGCACAAGCACATCATCCGCAGAAAGGTCAATCACATACTTGCCCCGGGCCTCACGCAACGCCATGTTGAAGGCTCTGCAATTTCCATGGTTCGTTTTTAATGACAGGAACCGGACACCCGGATGGGTTTTCAACCAATCCTCAATAGCCGCAGCGGAATTGTCGGAACTGCCATCATCGACGATAATCAGGTCGATGGGTGACCACGATTGCCCTATCACTGAGTCCAGAGCCTCGCGAACAAACCTGGCGTGGTTAAAGGAGAGACAGATTACAGAAACCAGCGGCGCCATGACGATCCCTTCCGGACCTATGCTATAGCCACATTAATATGGCATGCCGACCTTCTTGAAAATGAAGTGCATTAACCATGCCGGCCCGATGAGTAAGAACTGCAGGTCTTTCAGGAATGACGGCTTCTTCCCTTCCACGCTGTGGCCGTAGAACTGGCCTATCCAGGCCACTACAAAGATGATCACGCTTGTCAGCCAGAGTGACCAGCCCTGGGCTACTATGAGGCGGGTTGCATAAAGGCAGAGTAACCCAAAAAGCATCATGCCTACGGCCAATGGGATGGAGATTGTGGCGTAGTAGGTCAATGCAACCACCAGCGCCACCGTGGCCCAGTTTGCGTAAGGGTTTTCGCCAAGCACGGTCTGAACAATTCCGCCTGGAATGGAAGCAATAAGGCCTACGACACTGAAGAATATCAATGGAACGCATACCCAGTGAATTGCCTTGTTGGTCGCATTCTGGTGGCTTTCGCCATACTCAGCGAGGAGCTGATCAATTTTCCGCATGTGAGTCTAAGTTAGACCGTGAAAGTTAGTCAATGCAAGTAAATCATCAAGCGCGGGTACGAACCTTCGACCAATTCTTGAATTGCCAAAAGACCTTGCCGGTAGTAAGATGATTCCCTTTATCATCGTGAATTTTCACAACACAGGGAACCACCACTGCGTCTGACGATGACAACGGGACCAGGATGTTGTTATTCAGCCAATCATTTGTTACTGTAAACTCAGCAAATGCATCCATCTTGCCCTGGTAGTGGTAATCCATTTCGATCCGCTGCATGATCATACGGTACTTTGTTCCGTCCAGCCTGGAGAGGAGCATAAAACCGGTGGCAAACTCGGAGACGGTGGCCAGTGCGCATGCATGAAGTCCCCGAATGTGGTTCATGTTGCTCCGTCTGTAAGGCAAGCGGACCTTCAGGTGTTGTTCGGAGAAACTTACGATTTCAAACCCGTGTGGGCGATTAAATGGCACCTGGAATGGGTGAGAAAAGTTTAGGACCCAGAGCCAAAAGGAAGAGTGTTTGGCTTTTTCAATTATCTTGTCGACGCTCAGCATAGGGGTTGGATTGGCTGTAGTAAAGATAGAAGCCTGTCCTCAAAGCAAATAACGCAAAGCCCATGGAACAGCAGCCACCGGGAAGGAATATCACAAACGAAGCCCTTAACGAGCTTCCCCTCGGCGCCTACACCGGTGAAGTGGTTGTGATTTCAGAATCCGGACAGGCTGCGCAGGCCATTCGTGAAGTTAGCCACTATTTTCACGTTGGGTTCGATACAGAAACCAAGCCGGTGTTTGTCAGGGGCCGTACGAACAAAGTGGCCATTCTCCAACTCGCTACACACAGGAAGGTTTACCTCTTTCGTCTTACTGCGACCGGATTTACACCGGAAATGAAAGATCTCTTTGAGAACGAAAAAGTGCTCAAGATCGGCGTTGCTATCCGAGACGACATACGTGCGCTTCAGCTGATGAAGAAATTTACACCACAAGGATTTGTAGAACTCACTTCGCTCACCAGGGCGGCGGGGTTTGAAGTTGAAGGATTGAAAAAACTGACAGCGTTGATCCTTGGCTTTCGCATCTCCAAGAGCGCGCAGACGAGCAACTGGGAAGCGCCAAAACTGGATGAAAAGCAGGTTACCTATGCGGCTACGGATGCGTGGGTGTGTCTCCGCATGTATGAGGAACTTCAACCTAAGCGCCGTTCCTTTCAACGACTCAAGCCCGCTTCTTGATGCAGGTCGAAGCGGATTGGATCGCAACAGGGAGCAGGCATCCGAGTCAGTTAACGCAGGCCTTTGGATGTCGGGCGTTGGTTATTCAGTTCCCGCTTTCCTTCAGTTGCCTTCTTAGGTTCACCAGAACCGACGACATGCTTGAATCACCAATCAGATTCTTCAACTCATACAGATCATTCTTCAGGTCATAAAGTTCATCTGCACGTTCCAGCTCAGTGTAATGAATATACTTGTATCGCTCAGTGCGGATCGCCTCGTAGCCCATTTTATCAATCCGGGGAAAGACCGTATCGCTGTAATACTCGATCCGTATTGAGTTTCTCCAGGCAGTGGTATCGCCAGCGATCAAGGGGATAAGCGAACGACCCTCGATGTAAGGATGGAGCGAGCAACCGGCCCATTGCAGCAATGTGGGTGCCATGTCGATGCTTTGGACCATTTCCTCGCGTCGCGTACCCGCCTTGACTGCCCGCCCATAACGAATCAGGAAAGGGATGCGAATTGATTCTTCGTAGGCCAGTCGTCTCTCGTCGCTCAGTCCGTGCTCTCCATACCAGTAGCCGTGGTCGCTTGCAAATACAATAATGGTATTGTCCAACATTTCCTTTGACTGAAGTAAATCCATCAGACGTCCCAGGCTCTCGTCAACTGCCATCAGCATTTCCGAACGATCACGTATGGTGTTCTCTGCCGTTGCCGTTTCGGGACCCAGCGGCGGCAGACCTTTTCCGAGGTCCCTGATCAGGGCTGGCTTATCGAGGGGCGGAACAAATGCGTTAGGCCGTCGCGGAAAGACCTTGTCTCCGTAGATTCCCTTGTGTCGGTCAGCGGCAATAAAACCTCCCTCGCCAATTGAGGTTACGCTCCCGTCGTTGGCCTGCATCAGGTTCGGATGGAGGGCCTTGTGCGAGAGGTATAATAAGAAAGGCGCACTTCTCTCCTTGTCAACAAAGCGCGCCGCAAAGTCTGTAAGCACATCGGTCACATAGCCTTTCACAATCTGCTGCTCACCGTCAACATTCAGTTTTGGATCGACTGCCTCGCCCTGTCCTTTCAACGCTACCCAGTGATCCCAGCCAGGCCTTGGGGTATCGTCGTTACCCATATGCCACTTGCCAAGGAAGGCCGTTTCATAACCCACCTGATCAAGTGTTTTCGAAAACGTCATCAGTTCGTGGCTTTGTTTATCACGCGCTGTGTTGTCTATGATCCCATTGGTGTGCGCGTATTGACCGGTAAGGAAACATGCGCGGCTGGGTGAGCAAAGGGGCGTCGTTGTAAACGCATTCGTAAATACAACACCTTCCCTGGCAATACGGTCGATATTTGGTGTTTGAATCCAGGGATGCCCGGCTGCTCCAAATTCATCCCACCGCATGTCGTCTACCAGGACCACCAGGATGTTGGGTCGCTTGTCTGCCGCGCTGCAACGCCCTAAAATCAGGCAGACAACAAGAAGCAATATAATTCGTATAGACATAGGCATTATTTTCTTGCATTAAATTTAAGGATCTTTAACGTTAACCAGGTTAACAGAGAAAAGGAAGCACATGCTTGACGTCAAACATTTTTCGCGCAGTCTTATAGGTGTAGTTTGTGTTGCTCTTCTTTCCCAGTGTGGAAAGCAAGGCACGGCTCCGCCTGTCGATTCCACCGAGGTGTTGGTTACAAAAGGTAAAGAAATCGTCAAACATATTTCCGTTCAAGAGTTGCCGCTGGAATTGCTGACAGGTTCTTCCGCCGTGTATGATGAAATGCTGCTCCTTGACCCCGCGCTGGTGGATGATTATTTGCCCTCGCCAGAGAAGACAGCCCTGAACATCGGGGTTTATACAACAGACGGCTTGTATCTAGCTGTCTATCACCAAACCCCTTCCTACATGCAGCGGTCTGCAACGTGCCAGCGAATGTCGGATGAGATCGGCATACGGGATGGATTCGGTGCCGAGACACTTCAACGGCTGGACGCCAACCTGGGCAATTCTGATTCAGTGATCTCTATTTTCAAAGAATCGGTACGCCGCGCACAGTACGTGCTGGAAGAGGATAAGCAAGAAGACATTGCCACCCTGATAGCAACAGGAAGCCTTGTCGAATTTCTTTACATCTTGTGCGAAATAGTGAAGCCAGACCCGGCAACCGGCACAAGCAATGTGGGAGCAAAAGACAAAAGGGCTACAACGATCGAAGGGGTTGTACGCCAAAAAGAAAAAGTTGAATCTCTTGCCCGCCGTCTTTCCGGAATGAGTCACACTGAATTGGTGGCATGGCTCCGCGATAATATGATTACTCTTGAACAGTCACTAACCACTTTGGAGCAGAATGAGGATTATACCGAGGCTTCCTTCGCCGAAATCATAAGGCAAGTTGAAAAGATCAGGGGTTATATCACGCGATAGGCTTGTTCGGTGGGCTGACTGCAGCTGCAGCAATACTTCTTTAGCGTTCTTCTCGAAAGAATCACACTTACAACAGTCAGAACAGCACCGAGAAGCATGGCTGCACCCGGAAAGTAAACCTCGCTTCCCGGTTTGGTAAAGAAAGCGTACAGGTTGTTCATCAAAATCGGACCGAAAATCGAAGTTAGGCTCATAAGACTGGTAAACCCTCCCTGGAGTTCACCTTGCGCATTGGGCGGTACAACGCCGGCCATCACCCCCTCATGACCGGACCTGCGATACCATCCATGCAATACACGGGAAAAGGCGTACATCATCCAGCCCTGTGTTGAGAAAGCGTAAAGCAGTAATCCGAGTGCATTTCTCCACAGTGTAATACGACCAGTTGCTCTGTACGGCATGAACTGCGACATACACAAACGTGAGCGCCACCAGCAACCCTGCGACCACAGGGTATTTACAAAGGCTTACCAGGTGCCTGCAGGATTGGCTCTCTTCCAATCGAAGTGCCTGCGGTTTTCGGGCTTAAGTGATTCAGGAAGGATAAAGAATCCGTATAGCCAATTTAGAAACGAAAGACCGGCAGCAACCATGAACGGAACGTGCTCGCCATAGTTTCCGGCATACCGCCAATAGGACCAATAATGAAAGCCCAAACCGAAAGCCGCCCCGATGAGTCCAAAATTCTGTGCCCTGTTTTCAGGTGTACTGACGTCGGCAATATAGGCACCGGCGGTTGTGAAGCTGGCGCCCATCACCCCGGCGACGACTCGCCCAAGAAAGAGCAATCCGATATTCGGCGCGAAAGAGAGAAACAAGTAGTCAACAACAAACCCAAAAGTGAACCAAGTAATACAGGTCTTCGTCCGTAACGGTCGCTGAGCCCTCCCACGATGGGCGAACAGAAAAACTGGGTGATGGCGTAAGACGAAATCAGCCAGCCCCCGTAGGTGGCAGCCAGGCTCAACGAGGCTCCATCGCCAAGCAGGGAAAGCACCAACCTGGGCATGACAGGGATGGCTATCCCGAAACCGAACACTTCGATCAGCAGTGTGATGAAGATGAAGAAAACTGCAGGACTTCGCTTTGGCATAGGTATAACCCCACAAAACAGGAATAAAGCGGGTCGCATGGGCCCAAAATTGAAACCATTGCACCCCAACTGGCGTCAAAGAACGATAAGGCATCACAAAGGAAGCAACCTTTGGAAAGCGCTTGCGTCTCTCTCTCAGTAAACCAAACTATATGAAATGTCTATCCGTCCTTTCCCTGGTCCTGATTAGCGCAACAGTTGGACAGGCGCAAAACCGCGAAACGCGGAATGTGGGCAATTTTACCCGGATATCTTACCGCGTTCCGGGCAAACTGTACCTTAAGCAAGGAAGCCCGCAAAAGGTGGAAATAGAGGGAGCCCAGGATGTTTTGAAAGAAATCGAGACAGAGGTAAGCGGAGACAAATTGATCATCGGCAAGGAACGCTGGAACTTTGATTGGGGTTGGAGCGACAAATGGAAGGTGACCATCTATGTCACCGTCCCAACCATTGAAGGAGTCAGCGTTTCCGGCTCGGGCGACCTCTACTGCGAGGAGAAGATCAACGTAAACAATCTTGATCTAAATGTCAGCGGCTCGGGTACGATGCGGCTGGTGTTTAACGCCACCGGCGACGTGGATGCAGACGTGTCCGGCTCTGGTGATATGGACCTAAAGGGAAGCTGCAACAACTTCGAAAGTGATGTCAGCGGATCAGGCAAGGTCTATGTTTCAACTTCGATCAAGATGGCAGCGGACCTGGGTGTATCAGGCTCAGGAAAAATTCAAATACAAGGCAATGCTCACTCCGTGAAAGTGGGAATCAGTGGGTCTGGCAGGGTGAATGCAGGCGAGTTGGCCGTTGAAAAATGTGATGCGCGGATTTCCGGATCAGGCGACATGGAGATCAACGTAAAGGAAGAGCTAGAGGTCACAATTACCGGCAGCGGTAATGTAACGTACTCTGGCGATCCCAAGCGCGTCAACACACACGCTTCGGGCAGCGGTCATGTAAGGAAGAGGCCGAACAGCTAGAAAGGTGGCCGGATAGCCGGGTGAATACATTAACTTATGGCCTCTTTTACCGGATGCCATGACAATCGATCAGATCCGTTCACTTTGCCTTTCCTTTCCGGGGGTATATGAAGATATCAAGTGGGGCAACCACCTGTGCTTCAACGTAGGAGGCAAGATGTTTCTCGTTACGGCTCCCGACAACTCACCCGTAACGGCATCATTCAAGACCTCAGATGAGGATTTCAATGCTTTACCGGAACGTGAGGGGTTCATCCCGGCGCCATACATGGCCCGCAACAAATGGATTTTCGTTGATTCCATCTCTCGCTTCTCTCCCAGGGAATGGGACAACTACCTTAGGGTCGCCTACGACCTTATTGTTGCCAAGCTCCCCGCGAAAACCCAGGCGTCCCTTGGTAGTCCGGGAAAAGCAACCCCAAAGGTCAGGTCCAAAAGGAAACCAGGGGCATCAAGAAACAAGAAGGCAGGTCGTTCTCGCCGATGATTCTTGATAGCAGATGAGGTAAATTCCTTACTTTTATGCCCCGATGAATAACCGATCCATCGACCGGTCTCGCTCTCCCTGGGTGCTTAACCCTGGATTGTAATTCTTGCTATAAGGCGGGGTAGTTACCCTACCCTTCTCCTCTTTCCTTTTCTTTCCCCAAGACTTACTGCTTTTCCTATGCCTGTACAAACTCCATTTTTCCCTCGCACTTCGGCTCTGTGCCACTCTTTGAAATACAAGGAGTGGGCGGGTTACTTTGCCGTTTGCTGCTACGACACGCTTCATGAACCGGAGTACTTCGCGTTTCGAAATTCAGCAGGGCTGCTGGATGTCACGCCTTTGTTCAAGTATCGTGTGCAAGGTCCCGATTCAGCCGCGTTCCTGTCCCGCATTATGGTTCGAAACATCGCCAAGCTGGAAATCGGCCGTGTTTCCTACTGCTGCTGGTGTGATGAGCGTGGCAAGGTGATCGACGACGGTACTGTGATGAGAAGGGGCGAGCAGGAGTTCTTCGTGACTTCTGCAGACCCGGCCTACTCCTGGTTCTCACGTTTCATGCGTGGTTTCAGGGTGATACTGGAAGAAATCACAGATGATGTTTGCGGTCTGGCGCTTCAGGGTCCCATGTCACGCGCCATCCTCGGCAATGCCTGTGATGCCAATCTCAACACGTTGAAGTTCTTTCAAACGCGCAAAGCCCGGGGCGAAGGCTTTGACATGTGGATTTCACGGACAGGATACACCGGTGACCTGGGCTACGAACTGTGGGTGGAAAACAAAGACGCCCTTAAACTCTACGACTCCATCATGGCGGCCGGTAAGAACTACGACATCCGCCCTGCGGGACTGGACGCGCTGGACAATACACGCGTTGAGGCTGGTCTTATCCTTAAAGACGTTGATTACTACAATGCGCTTCATGCACTTATCGACGACAGAAAATCATCACCGTACGAGATTTCACTGGGTTGGACAGTCGATCTCAAGCGTGGACCTTTCAACGGCCAGGCAGCGTTGCAAAAAGAGAAGGAAGGCGGCTCAAAGTGGGCTATTGTCGGGCTCGACATCAGCTGGCCTGAGCTGGAATATCTCTTCAACCAGCGCGGCCTCCCTCCAGTTGTAGGCAGCCACGCGTGGCGCAGTTCCATCCCCATCTATACCGACACAAGCAAAAAGATGCAAGCTGGTTATGCCACCAGCGGCACGTGGTCGCCGATCCTGAAAAAGTACATCGCATTGGCCACAATAGAAAAGCAGTACGACACGCCCGGCAACACACTGCAGTTTGAAGTTTCTGTCGAACACAAGAAGCATACTGTTCCAGCAATCGTCACCAAACCGCAGTTTTATAATCCGGAGCGCAAGACCTCCAACCCTAACCAATCGAAAGCATGAGCCAGATATACGATGCGATTATCATAGGCGGCGGTCATAACGGATTGATTTGCGCAGCGTACCTCGCCAAAGCTGGACGAAAAGTGCTCGTGTTGGAAAAACGTCATGTACTCGGCGGCGCCGCAGTTTCAGAGGAACTCTACCCGGGTTTCACTTTCTCAGTGGCCTCCTACGTGGTGAGCCTCTTCAGGCCGCATATCATCCGCGAACTGGAGCTGGCCAAACACGGCTACGAAGTGATCCCCATGGATTGCTCCTTCCTTCCCCTTCCGGACGGAGATTCACTGGCTCGCTGGGGCGACTCACAGCGTTCGCGTCGCGAAGTTGCGCGATTCAGCAAGAAAGATTCTGAAATATACCCGGAATTCAGCAGGGTGATGACGCACATGGGCAAGTTGGCCAAAGCTGTTATTGACCATCCAGCGCCAGATATCAATTCATACAAACCCTCGGAACTCGCCAACCTTCTTCGGCTGGGGAAAGCTTTCAAGGATCTCGGTCCGGATTTGCTGCACCTCAACACCAAACTTGTGACGATGAGTGCGCTGGATTTCCTTGACCAATGGTTCGAGTCTGACGTACTCAAAGCGCCGATGTCGGTGAGTGGGATCATTGGAACCTTCCAGGGCATTCGCTCACCGGGCACGGCGTATGTCCTGCTTCACCACTACATGGGTCAGCTAGATGGTGTGTTTCGCTCGTGGGGGTTCTCCAAGGGCGGCACGGGCGGCGTTAGCATGGCTTGTGCCCGATCTGCCATGAGCTTGGGCGCTGAAATCAAGACCGAAGCTCCTGTGAAACAGGTGATCATAAGGAACGGTGTTGCAACTGGAGTTGCACTGGAGAATGGCGATGAATACCGCGCTAGCACTGTCATCTCCAATCTCGATCCACACCGTACTTACCTGAAGATGGTAGGGGAAGCCAATCTTGATTCAGACATCGTCAAGGAGATCAAACGCTTCAAACTGCGAGGCAGCTCAGGAAAGGTGAACCTGGCCCTCGACAGCGTGCCGGAGTTTAGTTGTCGTCCCGGTGTCGGTGAACATCTTAAGGGTGATATTGCCATTGCGCCTGGCACGGATTATCTGGAGCGTGCCTACGACCAGGCCAAGTACGGAGAGTTTTCTACACGGCCATACATCAACGCCGTAATTCCAACGCTCACCGATCCGACGCTTGCTCCTCCTGGAAAGCACATCCTTTCCTGCTTTGTTCAGTACGCCCCTTACCACATCAAAGAGGGCGCGGCGAACTGGCCGAAATACCGTGAAGCTTTCGGTGATACCGTTGTTGATACACTGGCTGAGTACATCCCCAACCTTCGCGACAAGATCCTCTTCCGCCAGGTGCTCACGCCCTGGGACATTGAACAGACGATGGGTCTCACGGAAGGCAACATTTTCCAAGGTGAACTGAGCCTTGAGCAATTGCTTTTCCAGCGTCCCATGGCCGGGTATAGCAAGTATAAAACGCCTGTTCACAAGCTCTGGATGTGCGGCTCTGGCACACACCCCGGTGGCGGTATCATGGGCGCCAGCGGCGAACTCTGCGCTAAGACCATGCTTAATTCCAGGGCCGTTTAAACAAAAAGAAGTATGAGCAAAAGCTACGATATCATTGTCATCGGCGGCGGGCACAACGGTCTGACTGCCGCAACGACCCTGGCGAAGAAAGGAAAGAATGTCCTGGTGCTGGAAAAACGGTCCGTCCTTGGTGGCATTGCCGCTGGTGAGGAATTCCACCCAGGCTACCGCACGACAGGGCTTCTCCACGACACATCTGGCGTGAGACAGCAAGTGATAAAAGCACTTGATCTCGAAAAGCACGGGTTGAATACCACAAAGTCACGCCCAACGGTGGCACTCCTTGCAAAAGATGGGCGTCTTGTTTCGCTAAATGGAAATGTTGATGCAGCAAGCGCAGCCATAGCAAAGCACTCTCAAAAGGATGCTGATGCCTACAAGTCCTATCGCAAATTCATTGAGGGCATCAGCCCGTTCATGCTGAGTCTGCTCAATGACCTTCCTCCCGATCTTACCAACCTGGGCAATGCCCAGCTTTGGGGGCTGGCCAAGAAAGGCATGGCACTGAAGCGGCTCGGAAAGAAAACCATGATGGAATTCCTGAAGGTAGCGCCTATGAGTGTCGCCGACTTCCTGAACGAACGTTTTGAGACTGATTTCATCAAGGCGGGAATATGTGCTCCGGCGCTCTACGGATCGTATAACGGCCCATGGTCGTCGTACACCACAATCAACCTTCTCATGTGGGAGTGTACTGCCAATGAACACGTGGTGGGCGGGCCGCAGGCGCTTATCAATGCACTGGAGAAATCTGCCCGGGAGTCTGGCGTTGAGATGCGAACCGGAGCTCCGGTTGAAAGGGTTACACTGGATGCGAATCGCAAGGTGACAGGCGTGAAGCTTGCCACGGGCGAGACCATCACCGCATCTGTTGTTGCCTCTTCAAGCACGCCTAGAGTTACATTCTATGACCTGCTCCTCCCCAACCAGATTGATTATTCCCTGGAGCACGCCATCAAGTATTACCGGTCACGCGGTACGACCGCCAAGGTGAATCTGGCGATGAATAAATCCGTAACTTTAAATGGCGTTGACGGCCTCTCATTCGCACGTACCGGCAACTCCTTTGACGAAATGGAACGCGCATTTGACCCGGTGAAATACCGAAGGTTCTCTGATGAACCAATTCTCGACATCCACGTGCCGAGCGCGGAAGATTCTTCGCTTGCACCCGCGGGACATTCGGTCGTTAGCGTTGTAGTTCACTTTGCACCGCATCACTTTGATGAAGGTTGGTCGGCAACAACCAAAGACCGCTTGTTCAAGACCGTTTTAAAGACACTCGGATGTTATATGAAAGATGTTGAGAATATGATCGTTGGCAGTGAAGTGCTCTCACCGGTGGACCTGGAGGAGCGTTACAGCCTCACGAACGGCCAGGTCTGGCACGGCGAGCATGCTGTGGATCAGTTAATGGCGCGTCCTGTTCCTGCTTGTGCAAGATATGCAACGCCGATAGGCGGGTTGTACCTCTGTGGCAGCGGCTCACATCCTGGTGGTGGCATCACCTGTATGCCTGGCTACCTGGGCGCCAAAATGATATTGAACATGATCGGATAGCAAACCTGTCGGTGACAATGGAGAAAAAGTTCAAGAAGCGCGGCGTGGACTACCCAATCGTGGATGGTGTACGTACTCTGCCAGGCAAGTACTACCATAGCCCGGAAATCTATGAGGAGGAGTCTCAAAAGATCTTTTACAAGTCGTGGCAGTTTGCCTGCCGTGCTGAAGAGATTCCATCGCCCGGCGACTATAAGCTTCTGCAGATCATCGACGAAAGCATCATTCTTGTCCGTGACAAGTCAAGCACGATCCGCGCACACTTCAACGTTTGCAGGCACCGCGGCACGCAACTCTGTGCCGAGCATTCGGGAAACTTCAAAGCCAAGACCATACAGTGTCCATATCACGCATGGACTTACGCTCTCGACGGCAAGCTGATGAGCGCGCCGTTGATGCAGGAAGGCCATGGATTTGTTAAGGAAGAGTGCTCGTTGTACCAAGCCGCACTTCATGAGTGGGAAGGCTTTGTGTTTATCAACCTGGACCGGAACCCTGTGCCCTTTGAATCTCAAATGGGCGCTCTCGTTGGCAGATTCAAAGACTGGAAAATGGACGAGCTGCGGATCGCCCACCACATTCGGTACGAACTCAACTGCAACTGGAAGCTCATCCTTCAAAATTATCAGGAGTGCTACCACTGTCCGGGCGTTCATCCCCTGCTCACCAAGCGAACACCAGTACAGTCTGCACAACATGATGTGAGTGAAGGCGCAGTGATCGGCGGGTTTATGGACCTCACGCAGGAGCGCGGGAGCATGACCATGCACGGCGAGGCCGCAGCACCACCCATATGCAAGACCGGTGAAGACCTGCAGCGCATCTATTACTACTCCGTTTTTCCAAACCTACTCCTTACACCGCACCCTGACTTCGTTTTGTACCACCACATCACGCCACTGGGACCAGACAAGATTACCAATGACTGTTACTGGCTTTTCCGCCCGGAAGTGATCAAGGATCCGACGGCGCAGGCAGGCATCAGTTCCGCTGTTGAGTTCTGGGATCTCACCAACCGCCAGGACTGGCAAGTGTGCGAGCAAATGCAAATTGGCACGAAGTCAGCGCGGTTTGACCGGGGCTATTACTCCGGTCGAGAGGATATCTTGCATCAGTTGGATATGGAGGTGCTGAAGGCACTTGGGCACACGCCGGGTGGTTGAGGGCCTGGACTTACCTTGACGGAGTCATTCACGTTCACACCGTGGTAAACGTCTTCATGAAGAAGTTCTGCTTCAAAGACCCTTGTTCGTTGTTCTACTGTTCCCGAAGCGCAGCTACTTCACCGGCTGATGATGAAAGCTATGACAAATCGAAAGCTTCCACACCCCTTCCACAAGCATCCAAGTTGTGATGAACTTTGCCGTGGACGTGGGCCGCAGCGGCTTGCCTGCTTCGGCAATATAGAACTCGTGGTCGCCCATCTGGATGGCGCCGTAGAGTACACCGTCATTCTCCAGGGGATAGACGACTAGCGATCCTGGCGTCAGCTTGCGGATTGGCTTCTGTTCAGGGTTGCTGCAGATGTGCTTCTGCATGTCCTCCATGAACTTTCTCTTGGCACTCTTTCCACCCTGATCGTGGAGGAAGACGAGGCTTTCCAGAGCGATTTTGTCCAGCGCTGCCAGATTACACTTGTTAAATCCTTCCTCGAAGACGATGCTGTCTCCTTTCTTCAGGGCGCGGAAAAGGTCAGAGGTTGGGGATTCCTGGGCGAAAGTGTTTGTGGTGGTTGCTGCGAACAACAAAACGAGAATTGTGCGGATCATGGAGTGTTTACGAACGTGAAGGCACCTTGGTTGCCAACGGTGATTACTTACCGTTTTAAAGGAGAAAGGCAGGTACAAGGTTGCTCATTGTTAAAAATCGAACAGGTAAGTGTTCAATTCTGATCATCCCTCCAGTATAAAGTACTGTCACATCACTCGAAGTACACCAACAATTCAAAACCGAATTCTACCTTCAGCAATACTGTATTCAAGCAAGTTCGTAGACGGCTCAAGATGAGTATCAATTATTTTGAGTTTCATCTGTTATCATACTTGGTTGGCTTCATAATTTGTACCAGCCTGGCCTTCGGCAGCGCATCGCGATTAAGTGGTGAATCGCACGCCACTAAACAAAGATGATGATGGACGCGTATTTACTTCCCATTTCATTCATTTCACCTCATCTATGCCGCACCGCCCCCTCGACAATCAAATACTGTCCCAGGATGTAGGTCAGCATCACGATGCCGGCCGCGCCTGTAAACGGAGTTGAAAACTTGTTGATGCCAAGCAAAGAATCAGATAACATGAAAAGCGCTGCACCGGCATTGACGAACCAGAAGCTGTCGGGACTTGTGCGGCCCATGCGAAATATCCCCGTTTGCACCATTACCGCCAAGACAAGTGCGTAGACCATTACCGGGACTGCCAGCGTTCCCAAACCGGGGTACAAGTACCAGATCAGCAGAATGGCGAGAACGTAAATCGGCGAGGCAGTCAGTAACTTTGTGTGAAATGGAATAGGTCCTGGGTTCCTCCACTGCAACTGCCGATAAGCGTAGATGTAAAGCAAGTGCCCAATCAGGAAAGCTAGAAGGCCGAGGATGAAGAAATTCTCATCGTCATTCTGTCTTAAGAGCAACACGTCGCCTGCCCAGCAAAAGAACATTGCCCGGATCAGGTGGCGGTTGCGATTCTCTGCTGCGCCCATATAATAGCCGATCAGGCTCAGCATGATCAGCGACTTTGCTACAACGTGCACTTCCCTCCAACCGGCAGATACCGCCAACAACTCAACGATGCTGACAATGAAAAAAAGGCCGAGGAAAAGCTTGGTTTTGGTCATACTTAGATTCGGACCCCTAGTAATATACTGAAAAAAGCACTTGAAGGGACTGCCACTAAATACCCGAAATGACACAAAATTAGCTCGCAGCAAGTTGTGGTTCTACCTCGCGTCGACGCACCCATAGCAAATAGAGAAATGCCACGCCGCTCAGTGCGCTGCTGATCAGGAAGGTCACCATGATCATGGGCACCTGGTCGGCATAGATGAGACCGGAAAGAAATGCGCCAATACCGATACCGAACTCCATGAAGATGTAAAGACTTGCAACCCCACGGCCCTTGCGCCCGGGATCGCTGAGGTCAGCTGCCCAAGCCAGCAGTGTGGGTGATGTGGCTCCTTGTGCAAGCCCGTACAAAGAGGCGCCGATGGTCAACAAAAGTTTCGTGTCGGCCATCGCGATCCAGAGCATGGATAACGCCATAAGCGCCGAGGAGATCCTCAGGACTTTTACACGGCCGATCTGATCGGAGAGACGACCGGCAACAAGGCGTATAAGAAAGGATGCGACGGTGAAGTAGGTAAACAGCAATCCCTTGTTCTGAATGCCCAACAATGAACCGAAGTCGGGCATAATTGTAAACAGGTTGCCGTAAGCGTAAGCACTGAGTCCCATGACCAGGCATGGAGCCAGCACACGCGGCTCAAAGAGGTCGCTCTTTTCAATTCTTAGCACTTTCAAGGAAACCGAGTGCCGCTCTTTCACCGTCTCGTGGACTGAAAAGACGATCAAAGAAGAAACAATTGCGAAAGCTGAGGAGCAGTAGAACATTACATCAAGCGAATACAATGTGGAAAGCCAGCCCCCGAGTGCTGGTCCACCGGCCATTCCCAATGTGCTGGCCGTACCCAATAGTCCCATTGCTTCACCCCTTCGATCAACCGGGACGATATCACTTATGTAGGCGGTCTGCCCGGTTGGCGTAAAGCCTGTTGAGAATCCGTGAATCAGGCGCAGGAACAGGAAGCCGAATACTGTTGACATCAACGGATACACCAGGCTGCAGGCGAAACATACCATGGAGCCGAAAATAATGACCGGTTTGCGTCCCAACCGGTCGGCAATCTTTCCACTGAACGGGCGGGAGAGCATCGCGGTTACCGTAAACAGCGCAATTATCAACCCTTTGTGCTGTCCGCCCCCCAACGAAGCCAGGAATGCCGGGAGCTCAGGAATGATCATGTTGAAGCTCGCGAAAAAGAGCAGCGAGCTGGTACACAGTAGCCAGAACGGGCGCGTATAAATTGATGGGTCCAAGTTTCAGCTGTGGGTGAACGGTGAACAATATTGGACAACCAGTGACCGGTGTGCCTCCCCTCTTGCTGGAATGATGCTACACCGCCAACCGATCTCCATTTTCAAATTTTCAAATTGGTTATTTCGAAGTCTCTGTTTCCTGCGCACCAAGCAAAAACGCTTTGATAAAATCATCCAGGTCTCCGTCAAGCACATTTTGGGCGTCGGTTCGCTCCACGCCAGTCCGTGCATCCTTCACAAGTTTGTAAGGATGCAGCACGTAGTTCCGGATCTGTGAGCCAAAGTCGATCTTCATTTTACCGGCCTCGATCTTGTCACGTGCTGCGTTGCGCTTCTCCATTTCCATCTGGTAGAGCTTGGAACGCAGCATCTGCATAGCCTTTTCCCGGTTGGCGTGTTGCGAACGCTCCACCTGGCAAACAATAACAATGCCGGTGGGCTTGTGGGTAAGCTGCACCTTTGTTTCCACCTTGTTTACGTTCTGACCGCCTGCCCCACCTGACCGCGATGTCTGCATCTCAATGTCGGCGGGATTCAGTTCAATATTGATGGTTTCGTCAACTTCAGGATAAACAAACACCGAAGCGAATGAAGTATGGCGACGCGCGTTGGCATCGTAGGGCGATATACGCACTAGCCGGTGAACGCCTGTCTCTGATTTCAGTTTGCCGTAAGCAAAGGGTCCTTCAAACTCGATAGTCGCCGATTTGATCCCTGCCACTTCACCTGCCTGGTAGTCAACCTGGCGAACCTTGTATCCATTCTTTTCGCCCCACATGATGTACATGCGGTGCAGCATGTCCGCCCAATCCTGGCTTTCTGTGCCACCGGCGCCAGGGTTGATCTCGATCATCGCGCTCAGCTGGTCTTCTTCCTTACTGAGCATTTTCTTGAACTCAAGCTCTTCCACCGCGGCTGCTGTTTTCTTGAACTCCGCTTCAAGCTCTTCGCCGGAGACTTCACCAGCCTGGTGGAACTCGTTCAGCACCTCAAGGTCGTCAACACGCTTGCTAACGGCATCGTAGGCATCTGTCCAGACCTTCTTGGCCCGTATGTTTTTAAGGATCGCTTCGGCTTGTTTGGAGTTGTTCCAGAAATCGGCCTGGTGTGTGATCCGCTCTTCGTCTTCGATTTCTACACGCTTTCGGTCGTAGTCAAAGATACCTCCTCAAGGCAGCCACTCGGGCCTTCACGTCTTTCAGTTGATCAGTTGTCATGGAAAAAAACTTGCGTGCAAATGTAATACTTTCCTAAGACTAGATACTCGGTACTCGGCACTCGGTACTCGGCACTCGGTACTCGGTACTCGGTACTCGGCACTCGGTACTCGGCACTAGGTACTCGGTACTCGGCACTCGGTACTCGGCACTAGGTACTCGGTACCATTGTTGTCCGGGGAAAGTAAAGGCGAGGATTTGACTCCCCGCCTTTTTTATGGGTAATTTGGTCTTACCACAAACTAAAAAACCCATGAACAAAAGTATTCATTTTACCGGACAGCCGA
>Ga0187893_10001405_pt1 | contig 58082 bp, 41 predicted proteins | sample MA1701074metaG_FD_139574 | JGI IMG/M metagenome (GOLD analysis project Ga0187893, IMG submission 139574) | White microbial mat communities from a basaltic lava cave in the Kipuka Kanohina Cave System on the Island of Hawaii, USA - MA170107-4 metaG ...
CAACTACGACCGCCTCCCCGCCCACGACGACGACGAGCTCGACGATCACCACCACACTACCGCCCAGCACCACCACCACCGAACCGACCACGACGACGACCACGGTACTGCTTACGACGACGACCACCACCTCGACGACGACTACGAGCTCGACAACCATCACGACGGCGCCGCCCACGACGACGACCATCGAAGCAACTACGACGACCACCACCTCTACGACCACGACCACACTGCCACCGCCCGCCTGCGGTGACGGCACCGTCAATCAGCCGAGCGAGCACTGCGACGGCACCGATGCCGCCGCATGCCCGGGCGCCTGCAATGCCAATTGCGCCTGCCCACCGGTCGTGCTGACCGGTACGGTCGAGGCCGACGTATCGGTCCGGGAGGCCAACCCCAACGATACCTTCGGGGCGGACACGCAACTGCTGGCAGATGCGGACACTGCAAAGCGCATTTTCATCCGAGCGCACGTCTCCGGTGTCGCCGGACGGCCCGTGCTTCGCGCCGTCACTCGCTTGAAGGTGCCCACCATGTCGGGCGCATCCAGCGATTCCGGAGGCCGCATTCACTCCATCACGAGCTGCAATTGGGACGAGCTGGCAATGACGTGGATGATCCAGCCCGCGATCGACGGGCCGGTGCTCGACGAGCTCGGCGCGGTGAGCACTGGCGTGACTGTGGAGTTCGACGTGACCGGCGCCATCACCGGCGACGGGACCTATTGCTTCGCGATCGACAGCCTGTCGACGGACGGCGTGACCTACAACTCACGAGAGGCGGCGACCGGCCGGCCGCAGATCGAGCTCACGGTCGAAGCGGTAGGTGTGTGCGGCGACGGGGTGATCAACCGGCCTGATGAGGGGTGCGATGGCGCCGACGCTGTGCTCTGCCCCGGCCAGTGCCGCGCCGATTGCACCTGCCCCTGGGTCCCGACCTCCACGACCACGACAACCGCCGCGACGACCACCACCACGACGACCCCGCCGCCGCCAGCCTGCGGCGACGGAACCGTGAACCAACTCAGCGAGGAATGCGACGGGGCCGACGACGGCAGCTGCCCAGGCGCCTGTGGCGTCGATTGCACCTGCACGGAAGCCGCGTTCTGCGGCGATCAGCTGGTGAACCGCGCCGTGGAGGAATGCGACGGAACGGACGCCCCCGCCTGCCCCGGCGCTTGCGAGGCCGACTGTACCTGCCCTGCCCCGCCCGTCTGTGGCGACAACGACATCAACCAAGCCGGCGAGGAGTGCGACGGCGTCGAAGCGCCGTCGTGTCCAGGCGCCTGCCAAGCAGACTGCACGTGCACGCCGCCTGCCTGCGGCGACGACCACGTGAATCAAGCATCGGAGGACTGCGACAGTGCCGACGCCACCGCCTGCCGCGGGCGCTGCCGTGCCGACTGCACGTGCGATACCACGCTACCGGTGGGCGTGGTCGAGGCCGACGTCTGCGTCCGCCAGAATGAGCCCACGCAGAACTTCGGGGCAAGCCCGCTCCTGTGGGTCGATGCCGATGCCGTGAAACAGAGCTTCTTCCGCGTCCGCGTCCGCGGCATCGGTGCGGCGCAGGTGCTGCGCGCCACGCTCCGCCTCCAGGTTGCCTCCGCGGGCGGCGCCGAGAGCGACTCCGCCGGACGCATCCACCAGATCACTGCCTGCGCGTGGAACGAGGCGACGATGACCTACAACACGCGGCCGGCGATCGACGGGCCGGTCCTCGACCAGATCGGTGCGGTCGGGCGCGGCGAAGCCGTGTCGTTCGACGTCACGGCGGCCATCGGCGGCGACGGAACCTACTGCTTCGCGCTCGACAGCCTGTCGACAGACGGCGTGGAGTACAATTCCCGCGAGACTCTCACCGGACGGCCCATGCTCGACATCGTAACCCACGGGTTCTGCGGCGACGGACGCCTGAACCAGGGGACCGAAGCGTGCGACGGGATCGATGACGCCGCCTGCCCTGCGGCGTGCCTCGCCGACTGCACCTGTGCCGTCTGTGGGGATGGCCTGGCGGAAGAGCCGGTGGAGAGTTGCGACGGATCCGATGACGCAGCCTGCGCCGGCCAATGCGGCATCGACTGCTCGTGCCCGGACTCGCTGCCGTTGCCCTTCGCCTGCCTCGCCCAGGGTGGAGCCGACATCGTCCTCGACGGGACCCATCTCGCGCCGTATCGAAACGACGCGCTCCCGCCCGGAACCAAGATCGATGCGCGCTCGGCCACATTCGTCGCCTTCCCGGACAACGATCACCCGGTCAACCTCGACGGCGGTACCGGTGGTTGCTTCTCCGGCGGCGCGGTTCTCGGCCAGTACGACCCGACGTGGACGTGGGAGCAGATGCACGACAACTTCAACAACGCCGGCATCGCGTTCGCCAACGGAGGATACACGGTGGACGGCGCCCGTGTAGACAGCATGACCGACGGCATTCGTCCGCGCCAAGCGGGCGGATTTGCGGTACGGAACGTTTGGCTGAGCCACATTCGCGATGACTGCGTCGAGAACGACGACCTGCTCGACGGCATCGTCGACGACTCGCTGCTCGACGGCTGCTACGTCGGTTTCAGCACGCGGCCCTCACAGGAGAACATCGATCACGGGATGAACGGCTCGAGCCGGGTGTGGACGATTCAGAACACGCTCGTCCGCCTGCAGGCCATGCCCGGCCCGGCCGACGGCGACCCTGCCGAACTCGGCCACGGCGGGTTCTTCAAGTGGCACCTGTGGAACGATCCGGCGCACAGCCTGTCGCCGAAGCTCGCCCTGTACGACAACGTCTTCATGGCCGAGCAGATGAGCGTCAACGGCAGCCGCATGGGCACGCCGCCGGGCCAGGTCGTCGACTGCGCCAACAACGTCATGGTCTGGCTGGGACCCGGCGCGTTTCCCGGTGAGCTGCCGGCCTGCTTCACGATCACGACCGATCGCAGCCTGTGGGACAACGCCGTCGCCGATTGGCACGCGCGGCACCCGACGGTCGGCTGGTAAGGGCTTTCCGCGCGACCGGCGAACCCGATTCAGATCCGAGTGCTGGCGGCGGCATCACATCGGGCCGTTGTACACCTCGACGAAGCGCATGAGCAGCTCCTGCGGCGTCGCGAGGTTGGCCTCGCGATCGGTCTTCACGCACACCACGGCGGGCCCCACAGCCGCTTTCGCCCGCCCGAGCGCCGGCTCGAGGTCGCCGATTCGCTCGACGTACTCGCCGTGGCAGCCGAGGCCCTCGGCGACGCGGTCCCAGCGTACCGTTCTCATCTCCGTGCCGAACGTGCGACCGTAGAGCATCCGCTCGTTCGGCTCCTCCATGGTCCAGGAGCCCTCGGCGCATACGACTGTCGTCACCTTGAGCCGCTCGCGGGCGGCCGACTGCATCTCCATGAAGTGGAAGCCGGCGGCGCCGTCGCCGCTGACGCACACGACGTCGCGCGCCGGCTCGGCGAGCTTCGCCCCGATCGCGGCCGGCACACCCTGTCCAAGCATGCCGAGCTCGAGGATCGCGTGGTACGACCGCGGCCGCGTCGGGGGCAGGAACCAGTGGGCCCAGAGCGACGTGTTGCCACCGTCGACGGCGTAGATCGCGTCCCGGCCGAAGCAGTCGCCAACGGCCTGCATCACCTGGGCAGGATGGATGCCGGGTCCGGCCCACGTCGCCACCATCGCGAACTGCTCCTGCCACCAGGCGTGCGCCGCCTCGCGGTGGCGGGCGACCTCCTGTCGATCGCGAGGTCTCACACCTCGCGACCGGAGCGCGCGCACCAAGCCCTCGAGGGCGCTACGGGCATCGGCGACGATGCCGAGCGCGAGTGGCCGCGTCACGCCGAGGTGTCGAGGGTCCACATCGATCTGGATGACCTGCTGCCGCGCCGGATCGCCCCAGTACTTGTCGTAAGGCAGATCGAGGTTACCGAGCCGCGACCCGGCGACCAGGACCACGTCGGCCTCGCGCCGCATCGCGTCGGCGCCGCGCCCGAACCCGAAGACGTGCTGGGCATGGTCACGTGGCACGCTGGCCCGCCCCGCCATCGTCGTCATGACCGGGGAGCCGAGCAGCTCGACCAGCTCGAGGAGCGCACCGTTGGCGTTCGCCCGATCGACGCCCGAGCCCGCCACCACGAGCGGGCGCTCCGCCCTCTCCAGCAGCTCGGCGGCCTGCTGCAGGTCCACCTCCGACGGCTGCGGGTACGCCACGCGGTAACGAGCGGGCGGCAGGACGGGCGCGCTCGCCTCGTCGCCGGACGCATACATGACCGGCGCCGGGATCTCGAGATGGACGGGTCCCGGCCGGCCACACCACATCTCCCGAAAGGCGAGGCTCAGGATTTCCGGGATGCGATCCCACGCGAGGATGGGAGCGCCCCACTTCACCGCCGGCCGGAAGACGTCGAGCTGGTCCTGTCCCTGGAACGTCGATGGCGGCGATGGATAGACGATGCCGAGCCGGTGCTGGGCCGTGATCACCACCACTGGAACACCCTCGTGACGGGCGGTGATCACGCCGGGGAGGAGATTCGCCGACCCGGGACCCGGGTTCCCGAGCACGACGGCAACCTGTCCGGACGTCTTGTACAGCCCCTGCGCGATGTGCGCTGCGGCTGCCTCGTGGCGAATCGGGACCAGGCGGATCCCGTGGTCGTCGAGCGCAGCGAGCAGGGGATCGACCTCAGGCGAGGGGAGACCGAACACGAACTGCACGCCTTCATTGGCCAAGCCCCGCGCCACCAGAGCGCCGCCGGTGATCTCTGCCATCGTCGCCTCCGTCGCTTTTCGTGCAATGGTTCGCGATCCGCGTCCACAGATCATCCCGGCGCACCCGTCGGAACGATCTCCTCGGAACGCTCATCGTTGCGAGTCGGACGCCGGCCTGCCGCTTCTCTCATGACCCGTGCGTTCACGCCACCGTGGGGGCGGGGGGCTACGCCCCACTCCGGGTGAACGCCGTCGCGCCGGGGCGCGGGCGTGAAACACCCGTGTCGGCACCGCCTTTCGTGCAAAAACGCCAGCCTCGCATGTGCCCTCGCAGACGCGCACGGCGCCCGCGAACCAGAAGGCACAGCAATCAGGAACCGCTTGGGAACGATTCTTGCCAAAATACCCAGCGCACGCCGAAAGGAACGTGCTGGCTACCAGAGGATGCGACGGGCATTGATGGCATCGGGAACCTGGGTTGACGCATGACGGGCCGCGACGTTAGTTGATCGGGTCGACCATGCGACACACCGTTACCCCCCTGGTCTTGGCCCTCCTGGCCATAGCCACGACCGCCATGGCCGATGTGGGAAAGCATCCCCGGCCGATGGCCCTCAGCGTGCGCGCCGGTAAGGTGAAGGTAGGCGAGGAGAAGCAGACCTGTCATCCCGTGCGTTCCACCCACCGCCGCGAGATGCACGTCAACCGGATCAAGATGAAGGTGCGGGGGGGTAGCCATCACGTGCACCTCTACCGGCCATACAACGGGGCCCTCGAATATCCGCCCCTCGACTGCCCCTTCGCCGTCGACTTCGAGAAGTGGCAGCTCGTGAGCGCGACCCAGAACCCGCTGCTCGACTGGCGCCTGCCGCCCGGCGTCGCCATTTACATCGGTCCGAGCCAGCCGCTCCTGATCCAGACGCACTTCGTGAACGCTGGGCAACTCGAGACCCGGGGACGCGCGAAGGCCAAGGTCATGCTGTATCCGATGGATCCGGGGGACGTGCAGACCCACGGTGGGGCGATCTTCGCGCAGGACCGGCTCGTCAACGTGCCGCCCGGGCGCGTGACGACGAAGGCGCGGTGCGCTCTCACCGGCGAGGGCGATGAGGCGCACGACATCACGATCATGGCCTTCACCGGCCACTACCATTTCCGGGGCGTCGTGTTCGAAGTCTACCGCGTGCACAAGGACGGAACGCTCGGCGAGCTCGTCTACCGGCACGAGGGCTACGACGACCCGCCGTTCGTCGAGTATCCACCCGAGGACCCACTCGTCCTCAAGGCGGGCGAGGGCTTCGAATGGTGGTGCACGTACCAGAACGATACGACCACCACGTTCGAGTTCGGCGCCAACACGCAGCGTAACGAGCACTGCAATCTGTTCGGGTTCTACTATCCGACGGCGACGCCGCAAGAGGCGATCGCCTGCATCCACAAGCGCGACGAGCAGGGGAACGAGCAGAACATCCGACTGCTCGCGCAGTAGATGCGTCGCGATGGCAGCGCGCCTGCGCGCGTGGCGACCGCGGTGCTCGGTGCGCAATACGCGCGCGGTGAGCAGTAGCGCGCGGCAGCGCGCGGTGAAATTGTGACCAGCTTGTCGACTTCGATCGGCCCCTGCCCTTCCATCTGGTTGCCCCGCGCCACGGTTGGGCGGCGCATCGCAATCCTGGCGTTCGTGGCGATCCTGGCATTCGCGGCGCTCGCCTCTCGCGCAGTCGCCCACGAGGCCGACCGGTTCACCCGCTTCTTCGGTGGCGGGCCGAGAGCGGCCGATTGCATGATGCTCATCGACGTCGAGGGCGTGCCGGGTGAGCCTCGAGACAAGGCGGCCCGCTGCACGGACGGTGACATCGGCTGCGACGGCGACGGCGTCGTCAACGGCACGTGCACGTTCCGCGTCCGGCTCTGTCTCGGCGAGGAACCGGCGCCGGCCGCCTGCCATACCGACGTCGTCACCGGCGCCGCGCTCACTGCGACGGACAGTGTTTTCGGCGCGGTCGGCGCCGCGCTCGCGGCGTTGCCCATGCCGGCACCGCCGGACATCTGCACGGCCGAGGTCGAGGTCACGCTCCCCACGCGGGGCGCGCGGGCGGGTCGGGCGAAGTTTCGAGGCGTGGCCGACATGGAATCCGGGCATGCGGACAAGGATCGTCTGATGTTCATCTGCCGGCCGGCCGACGTGCCGCCTCCCGCGACCTTCGCCACCCTCCAGGAGAAGATCTTCACCCCGCTCTGCGGAACCTCCTCGTGCCACGGGGCCGCGGCCGCCGGCGGCCTCGAGCTGAGCCCGGAGGTATCGTACGCGAACCTCGTCGACGTCCCGGCAACGAACCTGGCCGCGCGCGACGCCGGGCTTTTGCGGGTGGCGCCCGGCGATCCCGGAAAGAGCTTTCTCTTCAGCAAGCTCACCGGCGTTCTCGGGCCCGGGGAAGGCCTTGCGATGCCGCGGGTGGGGGCGCTCATCCCGGAGAAGAAGATCGAGCTGGTGCGCCGCTGGATCACCGGCGGGGCGCCGGCGGAGACGCCCTTCTGAGGGGTGGGTCCACGGCCAGCTCCCTTGACGCGACCCGGCCGTTCGTCCTAGCCGGAGCGGTAATGCCGGTGCCGCGCGCAGGTTTCCTGCTGCTCGCCATCCTCCTGGCTCTGACGGGCTGCGGAGAAGGCGATCGTGCCACCGGCCGGGTCGTCGTGCTCGGCCTCGACGGCGTCGAGCCACAGGTGGTCGATCTCCTCATGTCCGAGGCAAGCTGCCGAACTTCGCCAAGCTCCGCCAGGACGGCGCCTATGGTCCCCTGATCAGCAGCAAGCCGCTTCTCAGCCCCATCATCTGGACCACCATCGCCACCGGAAAGACGCCGCTCGACCATGGCATCGGTCACTTCGTAGCGGTCAACGAGCGCACCGGCGAGCAGCTGCCGGTGACGAGCCAGATGCGCCGCGTAAAGGCCCTGTGGAACATCGCCTCGGAAGCGAACCGTGAGGTGGCGGTCGTCGGCTGGTGGGCAACGTGGCCGGCCGAGCGCGTGCGCGGCGCCGTCGTGAGCGACCATACTTGCTACCACTTCCTGTTCCCTGACGGGGTGAGCGGCAGCGGCGACATCACCGGCGTCGTGCATCCCCCCGAGCCCCTCGCCGAGATCGAGCCGATGATCCGCCGGCCCGGTAGCCTCACCCTCGCCGACGTCGCCCCCTTCGTGGATGTGACGGCCGAGGATCTCACCCGCCCCTTCGCCTTCGACGACGACTTCGGCCACTTCAAATGGGCGCTGGCGACGGCGGAGACCTACCGGCAGGTCGGGCTGCATCTCTGGCGGCAGCGCCGCCCGGACGTGCTGATGGTGTACATCGAAGGGGTGGATTCGACCTCGCACCTCTTCGGTCATCTGTTCCGCGCCACCAATCTCTCCGGAGAGCTGGCGGCGCAGCAGGCGAAGTACGGCCGAGCGGTCGAGCAGATGTACCTCTACGCGGATCGGATCGTCGGCGATTTCATCGCCGCGCTCGAGGACAACGACACCCTCGTGGTCCTCTCGGATCACGGCTTTCAGCTCGGCGTGCTGCCGGAGGATCCGAGCAAGACCCGCGACATGCGCCGCGTGAGCGAGCGCTACCACAACATCGAGGGTATTTTGTATCTCTACGGCAACCACGTGCGCGGACACCGCAGAATCGATCGCCCGACCTTGGTGGACGTAGCGCCGACGGTCCTTGCGCTCGGCGGTCTGCCGGTTCCCCGGGACATGCCAGGCCGCGTTCTGTCCGAGGCGCTGGACCGCGGCGGCGCGATCCCGGCCGCCGGGGAGCGAACCCTCGCGAGTTACGAGACCACCGGGCCCGGCGATGTCGCCGCTCGCGGCGCGACCGGCGACACGTCGGTGGACCCGAAGATTCTCGAGCGCCTGCGCTCGCTCGGCTATCTCGATACCGAGTCGCCGCGCGGCGACCGCAATCTCGCCGCGCTCCACTTCGAGGCGGGTCGCTACGCCGAGGCCGCCGAGGCGTACGCCAAGCTCGCCGAGGAGAACCCGAAGGACGCCGCGCTGCGGGCGAGCCTCGCCGGCGCCCTCGGCGCCCTCGGCCGATTCGATGAGAGCCTCGAGCAGCTCGGGATCGCCATCCAGCTCGACCCGCTGAACCCCGAGGCGTACCACAACCGCGGCGTCATCTATGAGCGCCAGGGCAAGCCGCAGGAGGCGGCGAAGGAGTACGATACGGCGCTGCGCTACAACCCGCAGTACGATCCCTCGCGCCAGGCGCTGCAGCGCCTGAGCGGCGCGCCCCGGGCGGAGCGCACCATGACACCCGCCGAGCAGCTCGCGACCAAGCTCGCCGAGCGGGCGAGACAGGACGCGCTGCGCGGCGACTACCAGGCGGCGATGCGGCAGCTCGACGAAGCCACGCGCGCCGCGCCCGGGCTGGCGCGGGTCTATCAGTATCGCTCGAACGTCGCCTTCCTGATGAACGACTATCCCGGCGCGATCACCGCGCTTCGCAAAGCGCTCGAGATCGAGCCCGACAACGCGCTCTTCCGCACCAACCTCGACCGGCTCGAGAAGCAAGCCGCGGCCGCGAGCGGCGGTGGGGCTCCGTAGCGTGAGCGCGCGTCCGCGGCGAGCCCTCGTCGTCGTTGCGGTGCTCGCGCTGGTGGGAGTGGGACTCGCGGCCTGGCAATTCGCATGGGACCGCGCCAACGGCCGGCAGCCAGCCGCCCAGGTTGCGGCTCAGCTCCAGGCGCTCGGCTACGTGACGGAGGTCACCGACGAGATCGACCCGTCGCGCAGAGGCGTGCTGCTGCACGACGCTTCCCGCGCCTCGCCCGGCATCAACGTGTACTGCTCGGTGCAGAGCGACCAGGTCCACTTTCTCGACATGGACGGCCGCGAGCTGCACACGATCACGCTCCCGGACGCCGGCGAGGGCAAGGATTGCATGCTCGAGCCCTACGGTGAGCGCTCGTTTCTGGCCCTCGCCTGGCCGACGCTCTCCCTCCTCGACTGGGACTCTCGCGTCGCGTGGACCAGCAGAGAGGGGCAACATCACGACGTGGCGGTGGACCGCGACGGCCGGATCTGGACACTGCTCCAGCTGGAGGCCACCGTGCAGGCGCGCGGCCGAACGCTTCCGATCGGCGGCCACGATCTCGTCCGGCTCGGCTCGGACGGCGAGGTGGAGTGGCGGCTCAGCCTCTCGGAGCTGTTCGCCGATGCGGTGCCCGAGGATCGCCTGTCGCACATGCAGGAGGTCCTCGAGCGCTCCGGTCCGCGCTCCCCGGCCTACACCGAGGCGAGCGACGTTTTCCACTTCAACACCGTCGAAGTGCTCGACCGCGATCTCGCCGTGGCGCGCCAGGGCGACGTGCTGCTGTGCGCGCGAGAGCTCGACCTCGTCGTGATCGTGAATCCCGAGACGCGCGCGGTGGTGTGGGGCTGGGGACCGGGAACGCTCGACCGGCCCCATCATCCGTCGGTGCTCCCGAACGGCAATCTGCTGATCTTCGACAACGGCAGGCAGCGCGGCTGGTCGCGGCTCCTCGAGCTCGAGCCGGCCACCGGCACGATCGTCTGGACGTACCGCGGCGATCCGCCGCCGAGCTTCTCGAGTCCCGTGCGGGGCTCGACACAGGCGTTGCCCAACGGCAATCTGCTCGTCACCGAGAGCACGCGCGGGCGCGTCTTCGAGGTGACCCGTGACGGCTCGATCGTCTGGACGTTCCTGAATCCCGAGTTCCAGCAGGACAGCCGGCGCCAGATCTACCGGATGCAGCGCGTGTCCCTTGCGCGCTACGCCGCGTGGGCCGGCGCCGCCGCCGGACTGTCCCGCTAGCCGAGCGCCCGCAAGCACAGCACCCGGCGGTCGCGGCGCTCAGCCGCGGCGCCCGTGCGGAGTGGCCCTCCCGTGTGGATACGAAATGGCTCCTTGTCATGGCCTCCTGATGGCCGGAGGCTTGTGCGGTGAGCCAATGGGACCGGGCGCCGTCACGCCCCCGATCGAGAGGAGAGTCACATGCGAACACCCAGGGTCCTCGTCACGTCCGCAGCCGGACGAACCGGGACGGCCGCCGTCTTGGAGCTCGTGCGCATGGGGTTCCCGGTTCGAGCGTTCGTGCACCGCGACGATGCGCGCGCGGAGCAATTGCGCCGCGCCGGGGCGGAAGTCGTCGTCGGCGACCTGTTCGACTTTCGTGACCTGCGCCGCGCGATGGTGGACGTCCAGCGTGCCTATCACTGCCCACCGTGGACACCCAACCTGCTGCACGGCGCCATGCTCTTCGCACTCGCCGCCGAAGCCGCAAAGCTCGAGGTCGTGGCGCTCATGAGCGCGTGGAATCCGAACCCGAGCCATCCCGTCGTGCTCACGCGTGAGCACTGGATCACCAACAACGTGTACCAGTGGATGCCGTCGGTCGACCTGATCTACGTGAACCCCGGGCTGTTCGCGTTCAACTACCTGCTGGGCCTGCCCATGGTGGCACACTTTGGCAGGCTCATGGCGCCGTTCGGCGCGGGCCTGAACGCGCCCCCATCCAACGAGGACATCGGCCGCCTCGCCGCCGCCGTACTCGCCGATCCGTCCCGGCACGTCGGCCGCTGCTACCGGCCGACCGGGCCGAAGCTGCTGTCCCCCGACGACGTCGCCGCCGTCCTCACCAAGGTGCTCGGGCGTCGCGTGACGTACACCGATACCCCGGCGGCCATGTTCGAGCGCGCCGGCCGCGCGATGGGCTACCCGCTCTATGCGCTCGCGTGGGGCCGCCGCTTCTACGAGGAGCTGCGCAACGGCGCCTTCGCGATCGGCGCGCCCACCGACCACTACGAAACGGTCTGTGGCCGCCCGCCCGAGGATTTCGAGACCATCGCCCGGCGCTACGTCGCGCATCCCGACCTGATCTGGCCCGGGCTCGCGCTCGGCACGAAGCTCGGCACGCTGCGCATCGTGCTGAAGATGCTGGTCACGCGGGTCCCGAACCTGGATCGATGGGAACGCGAACACTACTTTCCGCAGCTCGCCGCTCCCGAGCTCGCGCACGAGAGCGCCGAGTGGCGCGCGAGCGCCGCCGCCAGGCACCTCCTCCTGTTGGACGGCGCCGATTCCTCGGGGGCTGGAATCGTCGCCGCGGACCCACACTACTAGCCGCAGCTCGCCACTGCTCGGCGTTCGTCGCACTCCAAGAGGCGATTGGCCGGGCCTTCAGCGTGCTCACGGGTACGGTGCTCCAGGGCCCTGGGTTGAACCTTCTTGGGGTCAACTCCGGGCTAATCGCCCCCAAGAGGTTCTTGTCGACACGCGAGTTTCGATGAATAACGCGGCACCACTTGGTGACGCGATGTTGCTGACGCTGGACGGCTCGGGACCTTTGTCGCTTCAGGTCTACCAGGCGCTGCGCGGGGCGATCCTGCGCGGCGCGCTGCCCCCGGGCGCGCGTCTACCTTCGAGCCGCGCGCTCGCGCGGGACATGGGGCTGTCGCGCAACACGGTGCTGCTCGCCTACGAGCAACTGCTGGGCGAAGGCTACGCCGCCGGGCGGCACGGTTCGGGCACCTACGTCGCTTCCGAGATGCCCGAGGACGCCCTGTCGTTCATGGCCCCGGAAGGCCGCGCGGTGACAGTGGCCGCGCGCCGCGGCCGCCCGCGCTTCTCGCGTTTCGCGCGCACGACCAGGAACTGGGAGGTGAGCTGGGCGGCCCACGAGACGCGCGCGGCGTACGACTTCCGCTACGGGGGGCCGGGCCTCGATTTTCCGCACGCCGCCTGGCGGCGCGTGCTCGGCCGGCGGCTGCGCAAGATGTCAAGGCGAGATCTCGACTATGGCCCGCCGGCAGGATCAGCGGAGCTGCGTGCGGCAGTCGCCGACTACGTCCAGCGTTCGCGCGGCGTGCGTTGTCGGACGGAGCAGGTCGTCATCGTGCGCGGCTCCCAGCAGGCCCTGGATCTCGCCGTGCGCGTGCTGCTCGATCCCGGCGACGCCGTGCTCATCGAGGAGCCGTCCTACCCCGGCGCGCGCGCCGCCTTCGTCGCAGCCGGCGCGCGCGTGATCACGGCCCCGGTCGGCCTCGACGGGATGGACGTCGGCGGACGGGCGGCGACCACCCGGGCGCGCCTGGCGTACGTCACGCCGTCGCACCAGTTCCCGACCGGCGCCATCATGTCGGTCGCGCGCCGTCTGGCCCTGCTGGCCTGGGCGGAGCGCATTGACGCGCATGTGATCGAGGACGACTACGACAGCGAGTATCGCTACGTCGGCCGTCCGGTCGAGGCGCTCCAGGGGCTCGATCGGAGCGGGCGCGTGATCTACGTCGGCACCTTCTCGAAGCTCATGTTTCCGGCCTTGCGGCTCGGCTACATGGTCCTGCCCGAACCGCTGGTCAAGCCGGTGCTGAACGCCAAGGCGCTCGGCGACGCGGGCGGCGCCACCATCGAGCAGCTCGCGCTCGCCGACTTCATTCGCGACGGGCACTTCGAGCGCCACATCCGCCGCTCGCGACTCCGCAACGGTGCGCGTCGCGTGGCGCTGCTGGCGGCGATCGACCGCTACCTCGGCGACCGTGTCGAAGTGTCGGGCGCCAACGCCGGCCTGCACGTGCTGCTCTGGCTGCGCCAGCGCCCGCCGCGGAAGCACGATCTACTCGGCCGCATCGAAGCTGCCGGCGTGCGCGTGTACCCCGTCGCCCGCTTCTACGCGTTCCCGCCCAAGCGCCCGGGATTCCTTCTCGGGTATGCGTCCCTTACCGAAGGCGAGATTACCGAGGGCATTCGCCGGCTAGCGACCGCGGTGTGACACGTCGCAGCTCTCGGCAGCCTCAGGAAGCGAACGCGGAGAAGCCCGCTAGCCCCGTCGCGACGCCGTGTCGATGCACACTCCCGTCGGCCTCGCATCGGCGACGCGCAGGTCGCGCGCCGTGCCCTCGATTCGGAAGCTCGCCTGCTGCCGAATATCGTCCGATGAGGCACCAACCATGACGCGCACTTCGCCCGCCTCGAGGACGAGGCGCAGATCCTGATCGTAGAAGGCGAGCTGCCGCGGGTCGAGCTCGAAGCACACGCGCTGCGTCTCGCCGGCACGCAGGTGAATCCGCGCGAAGCCGGCGAGCTGCTTCACCGGTCGCGTCACGCTCGCGACGACGTCGCGCACGTAGAGCTGCACGACCTCGTCGCCGTCGCGCGCGCCGACGTTGCTGACGTCGAGGGCGATTCGCACCATGTCGGCGGGCGCGCACACCGCCGGTACGACCTCCAGCGGTCCGTACGCGAAGCGCGTGTACGAGAGACCGTGGCCGAAGGGGAAGAGGGGCCGTACCGCCAAGTCGACGTAGTCGCCGAGCATCTGGCTACGGCCACCGCCCGACTTGTGGTTGTAGTAGACCGGAAGCTGTCCGACCGAGCGCGGCACCGTGATCGGCAGGCGCCCGGCGGGGTTCGAGCGGCCGAAGAGCACATCGGCAAGCGCGTTGCCTCCCTCCTCGCCGGGAAGCCAGGCGACGAGCACGGCGCGAACGTGCTCGGCGATCCACGGCAGCGCCAGGGGCCGGCCGTCGATCAGCACCACCACCGTCGGCGTTCCGGTGGCGATGACCGCCTCGACCAGGGCCTGCTGGACGCCCGGCAGGCCGAGGTCGGCCCGGTCGCGGAACTCTCCGCTCGTGCAATCGGGAAGAAGACCCGACTTGCCGCCGACGCAGACGATCGCCACATCGGACGCCCGCGCCGCGGCGATCGCCTCGGCGAAGCCGGCGCGCGAGTCGCCGCTCACGTCGCAGCCGGGCGCCCACTGGACTCGACTCGCGGGTGAGACCGCCGAGCGGATGCCGGCGAGTGGCGTCACCATCGGGACCCGATACGGACCGGGCCTGAACGCTCCCGCCTGCGCGCGTGATACATCGCGGGCTTCGGTCTCGCCTCGGCCCGCGGCGTACAGGATCTCGAGGTGCGCGGGGTAGCTGTAGTCGCCCTGCAGCAGACGCGCATCGTCCGCGCTCGGACCGATGACGGCAAGGCGCGCGATGCCGGCATCGAGCGGCAGCAGCGCGTCATCGTTCTTGAGCAGCACGATCGACTCCCGCCCGATCCGCCGCGCCAGCGCCCGTTGCTCCGGCGTCTGATACACGGCAGCAGAGACGCGCTCGTCGACGAAAGCGCGTTCGAAGAGGCCGAGCGCGAATTTGAGGCGCAGGAGACGGCGGACCGCACGGTCGACGAGCGCCACCGGCACGGCGCCGCTCTCGACCCGCGCCCGCAGCGGCGCCGCGTAGCAGTCGAGCTGCGGCAGCTCGACGTCGATACCGGCCTCGAGCGCCAGCTGTGCCGCTTCCCCCGCATCGGCCGCTATGGCATGAAAGGTAGCGAGCAAGCCGACCGTGTAGTAGTCGGCGACGACCGGCCCCTCGAAGGCGAGCTCCCCGCGCAAGAGATCGTCGAGAATCGCCTTCGAACCGCCGCAGGCGAGCCCATCGACCTCGCTGTAAGCGTTCATCACCGACGCCACGCCGGCCTCGCGAATCGCGGCCTCGAAGGGCCGGGCGAAGACCTCTCGTAGCTCACGCGGACCGATGTGCGCGGGCGCGTGGTTGAGCCCGCCCTCGGAGGCGCCGTAGCCGAGGAAGTGCTTGGCGGTGGCGGCCACGCCACGGGACAGATGCCCGCCCTGGATTCCGCGTATGTAGCCCACCCCCATCCGACCGACGAGGTAGGGATCCTCTCCGAAGGTCTCCTCGGTGCGTCCCCAGCGGGGGTCGCGAGCCACGTCGAGCACGGGCGCCAGGGTCTGGCGGGCGCCAACGGCGAGCATCTGCTCGCGAATCACCTGACCCATGGCTTCGGCCAGCGCCGGGTTCCACGTGCTGGCCAGACCGATGGCCTGCGGAAACTGCGTCGCGTCGCGCGCCGTGAGACCCGCCAACGACTCCTCGTGCACGATCGCCGGGACGCCGAGCCGGGTGCGCTCGACGAGAAACCGCTGCACGGTGTTGATGAAGGCGGCGACCTCGCGCGGACGCAGCCCGGTCGCGCCGCCGACACGCGTGATGTGTCCGATGCCGTCGGCGAGCAGGCGGGCAGCCTTCGACTCGGAGAAGGCATCGCCGTCGACCAGGTACGTCGACCACACGCAGCCGAGCTGGGCCAGCTTCTCGTCGAGGGACATTCGTCCGAGCAGATCCTCGACCCGCTCTTCCAGGGGTCGCGACGCATCCCGGTATGGAGTCTGTTTCATCGGTGGTTCCTCCGACCGTCCGTGGCCGATGCAGCCCGGATGCCGGCGCCGGCGCGCCGCATCAGTGCCGGGCGACCCGGTGCCGAACATGGACAGCGGCCTGTACCTTCAGCCTCGCACGGGAGCAACGGCGGGCGAGCCGACTCTCCGGATCGCTACTGCCGCCGCCGAGAGTCACACGCGACGAAACCGGCGGACTGGCCTCGCGGCTTTGTCTGTACTAGTTCCATCCGGACGTTGCGCACCCTCCCGACAGCCGCGATGGTGGCGCTCCTGTGGTCGATCGGTTGCGGCGGCCCCGAGGAGGGCACGATCACCGAGACGTCATCGGCCCCTCGCATGTCGTCCGGCGGCCGCTTCGTCGCGCTCACCCCTGACACCGTCCGGGATGCTCGCACAGGGCTCGAGTGGACCGCCCGGGACAGCGACCGTGACCTCGGCTGGCACGACGCGGACAGCTACTGCCGCACGCTCGTGCACGGCGGCCGGACGAGCTGGCGGTTGCCGGAGATCCGCGAGCTGGAGAACCTCTCCGATGAAGGCGCGACCCAGCAGTGCGGAGACCAGCCCTGCCACCTCGATGCCGCCATCCGGCTCTCCGGTCCATACGTCTGGAGCGCGACGGGCAGTGACGCCGCGCGCCGGTTCTACCGCGACTTCCAGTTCGGCACGAGCCTCCAGCCGCACATCGGAAAAATCGTGCGACGGGTACTGTGCGTAAGATAGTGCGTTGCTTGCGTCAGGCCTCCTGACCGGTACTCTGGATGATGACGAGGGGCCGGATCTCGCCCCGGTACAGCCCGTCGCCGCACGACTATGTCACGGACCGCGCGCAGCTGCCTGGGGATCCTGTTGCTTGCCGGCGTCGCCACGCTGGCGGCGGGCACGTGGGCGGAGAACGCCGTGCCGGCCGAGACCGGCGTCCGCTGGATCCGACATCCTGCGCGCCCGTTCTCCATCGCCGCGACGGAGGTGACGGTCGCGCAGTTTCGCGCTTGTGTCGGCGCCGGGGCCTGCGACGCCGCCACCGCGAGCGCCCTCTGTAACTACGGCACGACCGGCCGCGACGATCATCCGGTCAACTGCGTCGCTTACCAAGGGGCCGAGCAGTACTGCGCGCACGCGGGCGGACGCGTCTGCACCGAAGAGGAATGGCTCGACGCCTGCCGGGGAACCGACGGACGCAGCTTTCCGTACGGTGGCGCGTTCGACCTCGCGAAGTGCAACGTGCAATCGCTCACCACGCCGAGCGAGGGTGGCCGCGAGCGCGCCACCGCGCCGGCGGGCAGCTATCCGGCCTGCGAGGGCGGGCTCGCGGGGCTCTTCGACATGGCCGGCAACGTCGCCGAGTGGGTGAACAGCTGCCACGACGACTACTGCAAGTTCCGCGGCGCCGGCTATCTCAGCAACGACCCGATCGACACGTTCGCCGCGTGCAGCGGCGTGTGCTCGGGCAACGACAAGAGCTTTCAGTCCGGCGTGGTCGGTATCCGCTGCTGCAAGGACGAGACCCCCTGAGATCCCCCGCGGCGCCGGGTGGCCGGGGCGCCGCCCGGACCCGCTCCTGAGCCACCGCCCTGCCCGGTCACGACATCATGCGCCGTGACGCGGGTGACCGAGCCGCAGGCCACGAGCCTACCCAGCCGGGGGCTCCCGCCCCGTAAAAACTCGGGGACGGGGACAGTCCACTCAGCCCCGGTCCTTATTTTTCGTTTACTTCGTGTCGGCCGCCGTGGTATCGCTGCGGCCAAGCGCCCGGTTCGGCCGGGAGAGGAGGATCCTCATGCCAACGGCTCCGTCCTACGGCCGCTCCCTGACCGCCTGGGTCCGTCCATTGGTCTTCGTTGCCGCCATGCTCGCGGCGATGCTGGCCACGCCCGCGGTCGCGGCCTTCGTCACCTTCGAGAGCGGCCAGGTCAGGCCGCTCGCGCTGGCGCCGAGCGGGAACACGCTGTTTGTCGTCAACACCCCCGACAACCGGCTCGAGATCTTCGCCGTCGATGGCAGCGGGCTCACTCATACCGGGTCGGTGCCGGTCGGGCTCGAGCCGGTCGCCGTGGCCGCGCGCAACAACGCGGAGGTCTGGGTCGTCAATCACCTGTCGGACAGCATCAGCATCGTCGACGTCGCCTCGAGCCCTCCCCGCGTGGTGCGCACGCTGCTCGTCGGCGATGAGCCACGCGATATCGTGTTCGCCGGCCCCGGGGGCAACCGAGCCTTCATCACGACGGCGCGCCGCGGGCAGAACCTGCCGGCGTGGGTGCCGCCCCTGCTCACGACGCCGGGCATCGCCCGAGCGCTCGTCTGGGTGTTCGACGCGACCGATCTCGGCGACGCGCTCGGCGGCGAGCCGCTGACCATCGTCCCTCTCTTCGGCGACACGCCGCGCGCCCTCGCGGCGAGTCCCGACGGCAGCCGCGTCTACGCCGCCGTCTTTCACGCCGGCAACCAGACCACCGCCGTCAGCGAGGGCGCCGTCTGCAACGACAGCGTGATCAACGACATGCCGTCCGGGCCCTGCTCGCTTCCCGGCGGCACCATGCCCGGCAGCCTGTTGCCCCCGGAGACCAACGTCGACGGCGTGCTCCGTCCCGAAACCGGACTGATCGTGAAGTTCAACCCGGGCGCCACCGAGTGGCAGGACGAGATCGGGCGCAACTGGAACCCGGCGGTCAAGTTCAACCTGCCGGACAAGGACGTCTTCGTCATCAACGCGAACGGCAACCCCCCGTCCCAGCTCGGCGGCGCGCCCGGCTTCTTCGCCGGCGTCGGCACCGTGATCTTCAACATGGCCGTGAATCCCGCGCAGCCGACCCGCATCTACGTGACCAACACCGAGGCGCGCAACGAGGTCCGCTTCGAGGGCCCCGGCATCTTCGGCGGCAGCACCGTGCGCGGACACCTGCACGAGGCGCGCGTCACCGTGCTCGACGGCGCCACCGTCGCGCCCCGCCATCTCAACAAGCACCTGAGCGCGGAGCTGAGCTACGCCGAGCCCGACCCGGCGACCGACAAGGACCACAGCCTGGCGACCCCGGTTGGCCTCGCCGTCACCGCCGACGGCACCACGCTCTACGTCGCCGCGTTCGGCTCGAGCAAGATCGGCGTGTTCGACACCGGGGAGCTGCTCGGCGACACGTTCACGCCCGATGTCGCCGATCATATCGATGTCAGCGGCGGCGGTCCGAGCGGGCTCGTGCTCGACGAAGCCAACGACCGCCTCTACGTCCTCACCCGGTTCGACAACTCGATCTCGGTGATCGACACCGTGCTCGCGGACGAGATCGACCACCTACCCCTCTACAACCCCGAGCCTCCGCACGTCGTCGACGGGCGCCCGTTCCTATATGACGCGGTGTTCACCTCCAGCAACGGCGAGGCGTCGTGCTCGACCTGTCACGTGTTCGGCGATTTCGACAGCCTGGCGTGGGAGCTCGGCAATCCCGACGACGCGGTGCTCAACAATCCCAACCCGTTCCGCGTCCCCGATCTCCTCGGCATGTCCTTTCCCGACCATCATCCGATGAAGGGGCCGATGACCACGCAGAGCCTGCGCGGCATGGCCAACCACGGCCCGATGCACTGGCGCGGCGATCGTACCGGCGGCAACGACCCGGGCGGCGACGCGCTCAACGAGGTGCAGGCCTTCAAGAAGTTCAACGTCGCCTTCGACGGCCTGCTCGGCCGGGGTGATGGCCCGATCCCCGACGCCGACATGACGGCGTTCACCGACTTCATCCTCGACGTCACCTACCCGCCCAACCCCATCCGCAACCTCGACAACTCGCTCACGCCGGATCAGGATGCGGGCCGTAATTTCTTCTTGTTCTCGACTCCCTCCGACGTCTTCGAGAGCTGCAACGGCTGCCACGTCCTCAACCCGGCCGCGGGCTTCTTCGGAAGCGACGGACTCTCGAGCTTCGAGTTCGAGCCGCAGAACGTCAAGATTCCGCACTTGCGCAACATGTACCAGAAGGTCGGCATGTTCGGGATGCCGTCGGTGGCGTTCTTCAACCCGGGTGACAACGGCCACAAGGGTGACCAGGTGCGCGGCTTCGGGTTCCTGCACGATGGCAGTGTCGATACCCTGTTCCGGTTCCACAGCAGCACGGTCTTCAACCAGACCAACCCGGGCGGGTTCCCCATCCCGAACCCCGGTGGCTTTCCGGCGGGCCCCGCGGGCGACACGCTCCGACGCCAGGTCGAGGCGTTCATGCTCGCGTTCGACAGCAACATGGCGCCGATCGTGGGACAGCAGGCGACGCTCACGGCGAGCAACGGCGCGGCGGTCGAGCAGCGCGTGCTCGGCCGGCGCCTGGCGATCCGAGACCCAGTCGGCATCAATGCGTACCGGCGGATCACCGTGCGATCGGCGGATACGTCGATCAGCACACCGGCTCCGGGGAGCCCCGGCGATCCGCGGTGCGATGGCGATCCGCCAAATACCGTGAAGGCCACCTTGCAGGTGGTGAGCACGACCTCGGGGCAGTCGCACGGCGCCGACCTGAGGTGTCAGCACTGGACCCTCATCGGCAGCGAAAGCAATCCGAGGGGCTACAGGTACGTGGATCGCGAGCTGCTTGGCGGCACCGTCACGAGGCTCGTCTGGCGGGACGGCCGGGGGCTGCGAGCGACCCTCTCGGGCCGGGGGACCCTTCCGATCGTCTTCGACCTTCAGCCGGGCGTGAGCCAGGGCATGGTGGACGTCGAGCTCACTAGCGGCGAGGAGCGCGTCTGTTTCCGCTGCCAGGACATCGACTTTCTCTCGGGAAGCGGCACGACCTTCGTCGGCCGAACCGACGAGTGCGAGGTGCCCCTGTCGTGCCTCACCGCGAACGTACGGTCGCGGATCGACCTGTTCATCGCCCGTGCGACCGTGCTGCCGACGGAGTGCGACCTGGTCGTGAAGGGCACGCTCGCCGGCGAGGCGCGCGGCTGGCGCTACCGGCCGGGAATGCTCGATTTCCAGAGCGATCGCGCTACCGACACGCCGCTCAGCGAAGCGCAGCTGCGCGCACTCGCCACCGTGGCCGGCCAGGAGCTCACCTACACGTGCGTGCCCCCGGGCTCGGGTCTGCGCGCCGGTATCGATCGCGACGAGGACGGCTTCTTCGATCGCGACGAGCTCGACGGCGGCAGCGACCCGGCCGATCCGGGCAGCACCCCCTGAGTGCGGATCGCGGCCCCGCGGTCGCGTCCGTCAAGTAAGGCGAGCGCCCGGAGGACTCACCAGTCCCGCGGTCTCCATGCGGCATGCCATGCTCGTCGCCTGGGCTGCGCATCAGAAGATTCCCGGCGACGACGAAGTCGCACACCTGTGCGCGATCGTGACGCAGTGCGACGGGACGATGCCGGTGGTGCTCCCGTTTCCTTCGTCTTTTGCCCACGTCTCCGCGGCATCGTCTTTGCAGCCCCTGCGATGGACTCTGTCCGCATCCGCGAATCGAAGGGTCAAGGGGAGACCTGCACATGCCACGCCGAGTTCTCACGATCTTCGCCGTCGCCGTTCTCGGGACACTGATCGCCGCCGTGAGCGTCACCGCTCTCCATCGGTCGGGAACCCCCGCGTCCAGCGACCGCACCGTCACCAGCCGCTAGCCGCCGTGGGCTGGGCCCGGGAGCCCGACCCCACCGACACGACCTCGCCCGCCAGCGACGGCCGCGGCGGTGTGCCAGCGCCACCGTGCTCGCGGCGCTCCAGCCGAGGTTTCACCGGCCGATGACGACACCCAGGAACGGCCACCAGAACTTCGCCGCCGACATGAGGGTCAGCCAAGAAACGACCCACATGATCGAGGCCGGCACGATGACTTCGTTGATCTTGAGATAGCCCGAAGAATACGCGATGGCGACCGCCGGCGTGCTCATCGGCAGCACGTAGTTCATGCTCGAGGCCGACGCGACGGCATACACGACCACCTTGGGGTCCAGGCCGAACTCGCGCGCGATCGACATTCCCAGCGGCACGACGATCGCCACCACCGCCGCGTTGCTCAGCGCCTCGGTCAGCGCCATCGTAACCAGCGACAGCACGATGACCAGGGTCCACGCAGAGCTCAAGTGCGGCACCACGAACGTTCGCGTGAACCACTCCCCGGCATCGGTGGAATTCAGAATCGAGCTCATGGCGATCGCGCCGCCGTACATGAGGATCACACCCCATTCCATCTTCTCCTGGATCTGCCTCCAGGGCACGACGCGAAACATGAACAGGAACACCACCGAAAGAATGCTGATCGCGGCCATGCTGAGCCGTGAGCTCCAGAAGATCCAGGCGGCGATCGTACCGAGCAGCAGGCCGCCGAGGAACTTCTCTTCCATGAGCGGCCGGCCACAATCCCGAATCTGCTGGTCGATGACGGCGTCTGCTTCCGCCACCGTCCGAATCTCGATGGGGTAGAAGCGCGTCAGGAGAAAGTAGCAGAACCCGAACAGCACCAGAACGATCGGCAACATCGCCGTCGACCACTGGACGAACGTGATCGTGCCGTACCCCGCTTCCTGCAGCAGGCCGACGGCCAGAGGAACGCGGGCGCCGCCGAGCATCGTGGCGATCCCCCCGATGACGCATCCCCAAGCCATTGCCAGAAAGAGGATCCGCGAGTAGGCGCTCCCCTGAGCGCTCGTGTTCAGCCGCCTCGTGATGATCACCACCAGAGGGAACATCATGGCCGCAACGGCGTGTTCGCTCATGATGAACGACAGCAGCCCCGCAGTCAGCATCACTTGAAAGACCAGCCGCCGTGGTGAGCTCGACCCGCTCTTGAGCAGCAGCAGCGCCAGCCGCGTCGAGAGCCCGGACGCGTACAGCGCCGTGGCCAGTATGAACACGCCCATGATGAAGAAGATGGGTTCCGAGCCGAAGAACGAGAACGCCTTCGGGAGGGTGACGACACCGAGCAGCGACGGCGCCACCAGCGCGAACAGGCCGGTCACCGGCATCGGCAGAAGCTGCGTGACCCACAGAAATATGCATGCCAGGAACACGATGAGTGCGTTGTACCCCTCGATGGAGAGCCCCTCCGGGGGAGGCTGATTGTGCAGGTAGTAGATGCCGTAGTTGAGGAAGGCAAAGACCGGGAAGCGCCACCAGCGAGACAGGATCACGAGGGGCAGCGGGCGCGTGTCGATCTTTATCTGCATGTCGGGGCTGGCCGGACAGTACCAGATTCCAACTTCGATACGAAAGCGAATCAACCAGCTCGGATGAAGGTGCGATGGGCGATAGCGCGCGGCCGTGACGATGGTCTCAGCAGGATGTCGGGTCGGCCACCGAGCGGGGGACCGTCACCCGATCAGGCGGGCACCTCGCGAACGCGCAGATGGCGGCGGAGGCTCGCGAGGCCGAAGCGCAGCGCCCGACCGACACCCGTTTCGTAGAAATTCTTGAGCCGCAGATGATAGCGCGGCGACTCCGAAGAGAAGAACCGCCCCTCGAGCGACGTGAGCACGACATCGTACTGCTGAACCCAGTGCGGATTGATACGCGTCTTCACGAGCCGCTCGTAGAGATGCGCGTAGATGGGCCGCACCGCCTCCGGGGTCGCCGTCCACCCATTGCGCAGCGGGCCGTCGTAGGGCGGAAAATACGTCAGCACCGGCACCACGCCCCGATCGATGAGCAGGTCGATGCTGCGCCTCGTCTCCTCGAGCGGCTCGAAGCCGAGGACGAGGTGCGACAGCACCGCGCCGGTCGGAAAGATCTTCGCGGCGTACGCCAGAGCCTCGAGCTGGCGTGCCTTGTGCTTCTCGAAATCCTGCTTGGGCTCGTCGTTGGGATTGAAGAAGTCGCTGTCATAGTAGAGCGCGTCCACGCCCATCGCATACGTCTTGTCGATCCACTCGTTCGATTCCGGAGGAACGAGATCCAACGAGATGAGGACGTTGAGATGCTTGCGGATCTCGGTCACCCACTTCTCGAGCCGATCCACGCCCCCATCGCCGGTGTCCACGTGACCCGACGACAGGGTGACGACGTCGCAGCGCTTCTCCTGCAGCACGAGGTGAATCGCCTCCACCAGATCGCGCGGGGTGAAGGGCGGATGCTGCGAGAGCTCCCGCGATGATCCGCAGTAGCGGCAGGAAAGCCCGCTGCGCCCGAAGCGACACGGGTGCGAGGGATGGACCGCGATGACGTCGCCGTGCACGGTCAACATATCCGAGACGAGCAATCCCTCGGAGGTCCGCTGCTGGTAGCTCGTCGGGGGAGATGTCCATCGCACCGGCACCGAGTTCTGCCCAGCGATATCCAGAACGAAACGCTCCCCCGCACGCTGCAACGTGAACGGCGACTCGCTGCCGTTCTCGTTGAGGTGGACGCTCACCGACAGCTTCTCCGGGAGCTCCAGATGCACCAGACCGAAGAGATTCGCCACGGGCGAGGGAAGGCCGGCGCCGGCTCGAATGCCGTAGTAGAAGAGCTGCAGCTTGAGGAGGGCGAGGTTCATCGCTGCGCTGCTCGCGCCCCGCCGCCGCGCACGACCGCGTCCTCTCGGATCGATCGCCGCCGTCGCGCGCCGGACCTGATGCCGACCGCCATCGTCATCGCTCTAGAGGAGTGGCCGCGCCCCCGTCAAGGACAGTCCGCGGGGAGGTCGCTCTGGTCCCGACACTAGCACGCCGCGTGTGGGCGCGGGGATACTTACGATTGTCGCGCAGCGTCGGAACCGGCCGGGGCCGCCCGCCCTGCGGGCGGCCCGACCCCGCCGCGCCAGCGACCGAGCACGCCGTCGATCTCGGCACGCACCTGCTCGACGAGGGACCGCCGGTTCTCGTCGGATCGGCGCTCGATCGGCGTGCCGACATGGACGCGAACGCGAACACCCCAGGGAACGGGGAGGAAGTTGTGCCTCAGGAGCCGCCACGACTCGTCGATCGCCACCGGCACCAGCGGGACGGCCGGAGCTTCCTCGAGCAGCGCCATCAGACCAGCCGGCTTGAACGCCCCGAGCTCGCCGTGCCGAGCCCGCGTGCCCTCGGGGAAGATCATCGCCGAGCAATCGCCCGCGGCGACGCGCCGACCCAGCTCACGGATGGCGACGAGAGCCGCGGGGGCGTCGCCCCGGTCGATCAAGACGTGGCCACCCCTGCGGAGGTTGTAGGAAACACTCGGGATGCCGCGCGCCAGCGACTTCTTCGAGATGTACTTCGGGAAGTTCGAGAAGAAGAGCGCCCCCAGGATGGGAATGTCGAACATGCTCTGGTGGTTGGAGACGATGATGTAGGAGGCGCGCGGCCGCACCGCCGGCGCGCGCTCGACGACGAACCGCGTGCCGCAGATGCGGATCGTCTGCACCAGCGCCCATTGCAACGCACCCGCCACGTACTCCTGTGGGCGCTGGCCGATCGCGTAGGCCAGCCGCTGGGCGAGCTCGAAGCCGCTCAGGACCAGCCCGAAGACCGGCAGGAACACCAGCGTGGTGAGCCAGGACCAGAGGAGATGCACGGCTCAGTCCCGCGCCAACCCCGTACGAATAGCCTCGTTGGCGAGCTCGTCGCAGCGCTCGTTCTCCGGATCGCCATCGTGGCCGCGCACCCAGTGCCAGCGAACCCGATGGACCTGTGCCGCTTCGTCGAGGGCGCGCCACAGGTCGCCGTTCTTCACCGGCTTGCGGTCCGCGGTGCGCCACCCGTTGCGCTTCCAGCGCGCGAGCCAGTCGTTCATGCCGTTGCGCACGTACTGCGAGTCGGTGTGCAGGTCGATCTCGACGCCCGCGGGCAGCGCGCGCAATCCTTCCAGCGCGGCGCGCAGCTCCATGCGATTGTTGGTCGTGGCCGGTTCGAAGCCGGCGATCTCGCGCCGCTCGCCGGCCGTCAGGATCACGGCCGCCCATCCGCCGGGCCCGGGGTTCCCGAGGCACGCGCCGTCCGTATAGATGGTCACGCGGGTCATGCACGCTACGTCGTAGCCGAGGCGCGCGCGGCTGTCACGCGGGGCGTGGCGCTGCACGACGGACGTGATCGGTAGCGGCGGCTGCGACCCGGTGAGGTAGCGCGGCTAGGCTAGGCGCGGGCGGCTGCAGGTTCGGCCGGCGGCCGGAGCCGCTCGCGCAGATCGTCCTCCGACAGGCGCGCGGGCTCGGTCGTGTCGATGAAGGCGAGGAGCGTGTCGACGAATCGCTCCGGAGCCTCGCAGTGAGGAAAGTGGCCGGCATCCTCGAAGATCTCCAGGCGGCTGCCGGGAACCGCCCGATGCGCAGCATGCGCATGGTCCACGGGGATGATCGTGTCGCGCGCGCCCCAGATGACGAGCGTCGGCACGTGGCCTGCGAGATAGAGCCGGTCGGTTGCGCTCACGGCCTGGCCGCCGACGTCGATGACGGCGCGCAGCGTGCAGAAGAAGGCGCGCCGGGTGGCGGGATCGGCCAGCGCCGCATAGCTGCGCCAGATCTCCTCGACGGCCGGCGAGGCGCGGAACCCGATGCCGCCGAGCCATCTGGCCGCCCGCGCGGCCGCATCGCGCAACGCCGGCGAGCACACGAGCGGAAGCAGGTGTTCCACCCCGGGCATGCTCAGGCCGCGCAGCAGCCCGCCCACCTCCGGACCGAGACCGCCGCTCGATACGAGCACGAGCCGCTCGCAGCGCGCGGGAAACTGGTAGGCCAGCTGCATCGCTACCCCACCGCCGAACGACTGGCCGACGAACGTGGCGCGCTCGAGCCCGAGCGCCGTCAGCAGATCGCGCAGCAGGTTGGCGTGGCCGCTCACGGAGTACTCGCCGCGGGGCTTCGCCGAATCCCCGTGACCCAGAAGATCCGGTGCGATCACCGTGAAGCGGCGGGCCAGCATCGGCATCACGTGCCGCCAGGTGGCGGAGCTGCCGGCCATTCCGTGCACCAGCATGAGCACGGGGCCCGTGCCGGCGCGACAGAACGCCACCGAATGGCCGTGCAGCAGGAGCTCCTGCCGCGTCATCGCCGCCCCCTCTTGCCGTGCCGGCCTTCGATCCGATCGAGGCAACGCTGGCAGATGATCGCAGAGGGGCCTGCCTGCTCGCGCATCCCGACGGCCGCCCGCGAGCCGCGCGGCAGGATGGTGTTACATTCGCCGCACACGGCATTCAGGTTGAGCACGGCCTCCTGCCAGGCGAACACCTCGCCCGCCGTCGCGGTCGGCGACGGCAGGTGCTTGCGCTCCGGCGACGGGATCACCTCCTGCCCCGAAACGGCGAGGGCGACGTTGGCGCTGTCGGTGACGATGTCCTCCACGAGCCCGAAGGTGTTGAGGAGCACGTGGCGCACGACGGTGGAAACCGACATGCCGAGGCTGCGGGCACGGCGCTTCAACTGCCGATCGAGCGAGTCAGGCACGCGGGTATGGAGCACTCGTTCCTTGCGCTCGTCAGGCTCGACCGCGTCCGCGGGCGGCGTGCCGCTCGCGTCGTCCTTGGGTGGGTGCCGCATCGTCGTGACCGTTTGTAATCTAATGTGATACATCCGTCAATCGCGGGGCTGCACCGGCCAGCATCCCCGCGTGCGGGGCTTGAAATCGCTCCGGTGATACGGATAGTGACGCGGCGCGCCGGGGGGAAAACGGGAATCTCGCCGCGGCTCAGCTGCTGCCACTGCCAAAGGAGGTTGCGCATGATGCTCATGATCCAGAAGCTGTCGCTCGTCGCCTTGGCAGCGACCGGCACCGCCGTGCTGCTCGCGTGCGGCAAGTCCACCCCCGAGGAAGGAAAGAGCGGCGACGGCGGCGCGGCCGGGGATCCCGCGGTGGCGGCCATCGATCGCTTCATCGGCCAGCAGTCGATCGACAAGTCGAAGGTGGACTGGAAAACGGCCCTGGCAAAGCCTCCGAAGGTCGACTTCGCACCGGGCAAGACCTACTTCTGGAACCTCGACACGAGCCTCGGTCCCGTCACGATCAAGCTCAACCCGGCGGTGGCGCCCATGCACGTATCGAGCACGATCTACCTAACGCGGCTCGGCTTCTACGACGGCGTCGTCTTCCATCGCGTCATCCCCGGCTTCATGGCCCAAGGCGGCGATCCGCTCGGCAGGGGCACGGGCGGCCCGGGGTACGAGTACGACGGGGAGTTCGACGCCACGGTGAAGCACGATCACCCCGGAATCCTCAGCATGGCCAACCGTGGCCCCGGAACCGACGGCAGCCAGTTCTTCATCACCTTCGTGGCGACGCCGCACTTGAACGGCAGGCACACGATCTTCGGCGAGGTCGTGGAAGGAATGGACACGGTGCGGGCGATGGAGAAGCGCGGCAGCCAAGGTGGACAGCCTTCGGAGCGCATCGAGATCCGCACCGCGACGATCAGCGTCCAGTAGCGCATTCGGCACGCTCGCGTCGCGACGTCACGACGCAGGGCGCGCCCGGCGCGACCGGGCTCAGCTCTGCTTGCCGAGGAAGCTCGAGAACAGATCGATCGGTACGGGGAAGATGGTCGTGGAGTTCTGCTGCGATGCCACCTCGGTCAGCGATTGCAGGAAACGCAGCTGGACCGCCACGGGATGCTGGCCGATGATCTGCGAGGCCTGCGCCAGCTTCTCTGCCGCCTGATACTCCCCCTCGGCCTTGATCACCTTGGCGCGCCGCTCCCGCTCGGCCTCGGCCTGCCGCGCCATGGCGCGGCGCATCTCCTCGGGCAGGTCGATGTGCTTCACCGCCACCTGTACCACCTTGATGCCCCAGGGATCGGTGTGGGTGTCGATGATCTGCTGCAGCCGGGCGTTGATCTTGTCGCGCTCGGCGAGGAGCTCGTCCAGCTCCGCCTCCCCGCACACGCTGCGCAACGTCGTCTGCGCCAGCTGCGAGGTCGCCACCAGGTAGTTCTCTACCTCGGTCACGGCGCGGTTGGGATCGATCACCCGGAAGTACAGGACGGCGCTGACCTTGACGGAGACGTTGTCTCTGGTGATCACGTCCTGCGGCGGGATGTCGAAGGTGATAGTCCGGAGGTCCACCCGGAACCACTTGTCGATGAGCGGGATGATGTAGCAGACGCCCGCGCGCTTGAAGGCGATCAGCCGCCCGAGGCGAAAGACCACCGCGCGCTCGTACTCGCGAATGACCTTGAAGCCGGTGGCAACGAGCACTCCCAGTACCACGATCGCCGTGGCGGCCGGTCCGAGACCGAACATTCGTGTCCTCTCCCCGCTCTGCTGGAATTTCGTCCCGGCGTCGCCGGAACGCCGTCACCCGAGAGCGGAGACGCGTGCCTAGCACAGGCGAGCGACAAAGCCCACCCCGCCTCACCCGCGTCTCCCTCGTCCGCGCCCGGCATGCGGCGCATCCCGCCGTGCCCGGCGCCACGAGCGTTTGCCTCGCACCGGGCCCCGTCGTACGCTCGCTCGCGCGGCAGCGTGAGGATCGAGGTCGTCGACACGCTCGCCATCCGTTGAAATGGCAACGAGGCGACCGCCGCATCGAGCTCATGGCCGTCCGCCTCGAGTATCCCCCGGCGCATCCCCACGTCGCCATCGTCACCCTCGACCGCCCGGCGCAGGCGAACGCCCTCGATCCGCGCGCGCTGTGCGACCTGGCCGCCGCGTGGCGAACCGTCGCCGCCGATCCGGATGTCCGGTGCGCACTCCTCACGGGACAAGGCGAGCGCGCCTTCTGTGCCGGGATGGACATGCGGACCACGATCCCGGCGGCGCAGCGCCTCGCCCGCGGTGAGCGCATCGACGACGACGCCTTTGCCGGGCTGCGCGAGGTGGCCACGGCGATGCTGGTGGAGTTCGACCTCGGCAAGCCGCTCGTCTGCGCGGTCAATGGACACGCGCGGGCCGGGGGCTTCGACCTGATGCTCGCCGCCGAGGTGCGCTACGCCGTTCCACACGCGACGTTCGCCCTCGAGGAAGTTGCCCTCGGGCTCTACCCCACGGGCCATGCCACCGTCCTGCTGGCGCGGCAGATTCCGTGGGTACACGCCCACGAGCTGCTGCTGACGGCACGCCCCATCGATGCCGAGCGCGCCCGCGGCATCGGTCTCGTCAACGACGTCGTGGCTCCCGACCGCCTGATGGCGACGGCGCTCGCGGCCGCCGATGCCATTGCGGCGAACGCCCCGCTCGCGGTCGGCGCGACGCGACGGGGAGTGCGGGAGCTGCTCGGACTGCGCTTGGACGACGCCTACCGCCGCCAGGAGGAGATCGGCTGGCCGCTGCGGCGCACCGAGGATGCGCGGGAGGGCCAGCGCGCGTTCGTGGAGAAGCGGACACCGAGATTTCGCGGCTGTTGAGCGGGCGCGGCGGGATCCCACTGCCAGACGGTCGTACTGTTGCACTCCGGCCGCGCGCACCGTAAGGTACGCCCCGCCGCGGCCGCCCATGTTCCCGCTTCTCGCCATCCCGCTCCTCTTCGTCCTTGCCGGATGCTCGACCGCCCCGACCGACTCGGACGATAAGCCCGAGCCGCGCACCGTCGTCGCGACGGCGGGCGGCCAGCAGATCACGCGCGAGCAGGTGGAAGAGCGCATCCGCGGCCGACTCGTCGAGCTCGACATCGAGCGCTACGAAGCGCTCAAGGAAGGGCTCGACGACCTGGTCGACGAGATGCTGCTCGAAGGCGAGGCGAAGGCCCGGAATCTTTCCGTCGATGCGCTGCTGGATGCGGAGGTCGCCAACAAGATCGCAGCGCCGACGGACGCCGACATACAGCGGTTCTATGCCGAGAACCAGAACCAGCTCGGCGGACAGTCCATCGAAGATCTCAAGCAGAGCATCGAGCTCTACCTGCGCCAGCAGCGGAACACGGAGCAGCGCGACACATTCGTGAACGGGCTCCGCCAGGCTCGCGGTGTCACGGTGCTCCTCAAGCCCCCGACCATCCCCGTGCGTGCTGAAGGACCGACGCGCGGCCCCGCGGAGGCGCCGGTCACGATCGTCGAGTTTTCCGACTTCGGCTGCCCGTACTGCCGGCGCGCGGCGGCAACCCTGGAGCAAGTCCTCGAGAGCTACGGCGAGAAGGTGCGCCTGGTATACCGCCACTACCCCCTGCAGCCCAATTCCGAGCGGGCGGCCGAAGCCGCCAGCTGCGCCAACGAGAACGGCAAGTTCTGGCCGTACCACGACCTGCTGTTCGCGAACCAGTCCGCTCACGCGGACGCGGATCTCAAACGGTACGCCAAGGACATCGGCCTCGACGAGCAGACCTTCGCCACATGCCTCGACAGCGGGCGCGGCTCGAAGGTCGTCGAGCAGGACGCCGCCGACGGCGATGCGGCGGGGGTGACGGGCACCCCGTCCTTCTTCATCAACGGACGGCCGCTGTCCGGCGCCCTCCCCTACGATGCCTTCAAGCAAGCGATCGAGGAAGCGCTGGCGAAGACATAGCCCGGACTCTTCATGGGTTACCGCTCGTAGCAGGGAACTCATGAATAGTCCGGGCTAGGACCAACGAGCACAACCGTGCCGGAACCCACATCGAATCCGATGCGAGCGCCTCGGCACGCGAGCGAGGGGGGAGCAGTTTCGTGAAGATCTATGTCGGCAATCTGTCCTACGACGCGACCGAGGAGGAGCTCCGCGATCTCTTCGGGGCCCACGGCCAGGTCGATTCGACGACGGTCGTCAAGGATCGGTACACCAGCCGCTCGCGTGGATTCGGGTTCGTGGAGATGGGGAACTCCAGCGAAGCCGAGGCGGCGATCGAGGCGCTCAACGGCACCGAGCATCGCGGCCGGCGCCTCAACATCAACGAGGCGCGCTCGCAGGGCGGCCCCCCGGGCCGCGGTGGCGACCGCTACTGATCGTCCCGCCGGGGCCGATCAGGCCGGCGCCAGAGGGCGCACCGAACGTTCGCCGCAGCCGGCGGGGTTTTGGTTTTTCGGCAGCCTGCTACAGCCCGACCCGGCGTAGCAGCGCGAAGGCTCGGCGGCAGACCGCGTCGACGATGTCCGAGTCGCGGTGTCGGCGCCGCACTGCCGTGTCGAGAAACGCCTGGCACTGCGCCCAGAGATGCCGCTGCGCTGCGATCAGGCGCTCGCGGTCGCCCAGATCGAGCTCGTAGTCGAGCGCGAGCGGGGGCGATATCACGTGGGTGACGCGCACGGGGAACGGAGCGAATCCGGGAAACAGATGCGGGCCGAGTGCGCCAAGGCCGAGCCGGGCGCCCTGGTAGGGCAGCGCGCTACCCATGCTGTAGCGCAGTAGCGGAGCCGGTATCGGGAACCGCATCTGATAGTACAGCTCGTCGATCCCGAGGCCGGCGACGAAGAGCACGGTGGCCCGTTGCCGCAGCGCCATGACGACGAAGCCGAGCCGGCCATCCCATTTCAGCTGATAGGGCTCGTCGGCATACGATCGCAGCAACGCCTCCGACACCCCCCCCGGATAGACGACCAGCAGGCGGTCGGCCTGCAGCGCCGCCTCGGCCTGGTGCAGGCGGCCGTTCGGCACGAAGCCCCAGCTCCGCGCCAACGTGCGCAGGACCGGGACGTCGAAGAAGACCCGCTCGTGGGCGACGAAGCGCAGCACCCGGCCCGTCGCGCGAAACACGGCCGCCGTCAGCAGCAGCGGATCGACGATGTCCATGCAGTGGTTGCCGACGACGAGGACGGGCCGCCGGCTGCGCAGCGCGTCACGGAGATGCGAGAGGCCACGGACCCGGTGGCGGTGATACCCCCGGAGTACGTCGGCTAGGGCGAGCGTAGCGCGATTGACGGCGCTGCGCGGATCGACACCCGGGAGGACGACCGCTCGGGTCCCGTTACGCGCCGGCTCCAGGGCAGGCGTGCCTTCCGGCACCGGCCCCCGCACCCTCCGCTCAGCAGCCGCCCGACCCATCATTCCAGACGGACCGCCCTTCCGACCGGGAACGGCGATCGTCCTTCCACCTCCAGCCGGCGGTATACTTAGCGCAATCTCATCGCGGTGCCTACCCGAAGCGCCAAAAAAAAGCTGGCGTCCAGGCCTTGAGCCCCCCGCGCGGCCGGGCGAGAATGTGGAAGACGAGCTCGATTGCATCCGGAGGTAGCCTCCGGTCCCGCTGGGCGGGCGGGCGCGACGCGGAGATCCTGATGATCGCGTGGGCGTTTCTGGTCGGCAGCCTGATCGGAGCCTGGTTCACCTACAACGGGTTCCGGCCCGCCTACAGTCCGCCGTGGCGCGCCGGCGTCAGTTTCTTCGCCGGGTGGCTCACGGCCGAGCTCGCCATTCATCATCTGGCCTGGCAGGCGGCCATGACGGCGTTCTTTCTCTGGGCCGGCGCGCTCGACGCCTGGCCCGGACGCATCGCGCTCGCCATCACCGTCGGCTCCTGGCTGGGCCTCGGCCGTCTGTTCTGGTGCGCCCGCGATGCCGAGCACGCCATCGAAAATGCGCTCCAGAGCACGTTTGGCGCCGACTACCAGGAACGGATCCGTCCCGAGGTGCGGACCGCCCTGGCGCCGCGAATATGGGACCAGGTCTTCGCGCCGTTTCCACTCGGTCATCCCTACGTGCAGCGGACACGGGACGTGGTCTACGCCCGCACCGCCGGCATCGACCTGAAGCTGGACGTCTACCGGCATCGCGAGCAGCCGACCGGATGTCCGACGCTCCTGCAGATTCACGGCGGCGCCTGGGTAATCGGCAGCAAGAACGAGCAAGGGCTGCCCCTGATGACCCACCTCGCAGCGCGGGGATGGGTATGCGTCAGCGCCAACTATCGACTGAGCCCACACGCGACCTTCCCGGACCACATCATCGACATCAAGCGAGCGCTCGCATGGCTTCGCGAGCACGGGGCCGAGTACGGCGCCGATCCCGACTTCGTCGTGATCACCGGTGGCTCGGCGGGCGGTCACCTGGCGGCGCTCGCGGCGCTGACCGCCAACGATCGCGACTACCAGCCGGGATTCGAGACCGTCGACACGTCGGTGCGCGGCTGCGTCGCTTTCTACGGCGTGTACGACCTCGTCGATCGCGACGGCATCTGGCCGCATGAAGGACTCCGCAAGCTCCTCGAGCGGCGGGTCATGAAGGCATCCCTGGCGGAAGCGCGGGCCGCGTACGAGAGCGCATCCCCGGTGAGCCGCGTGCACCCCCAGGCGCCCCCGTTTCTGGTCGTCCACGGTGATCGCGATACCGTGGTTCCGGTCGAGGATGCGCGGCGCTTCGTGCGGGCCTTCCGCGACGGCGCCCACGCCCGCATCGCCTATGCGGAGATCCCAGGCGCCCAGCACGCCTTCGAACTCTTCCACTCGAGCCGCGCGCGGTTCGTGATCCACGGCGTGGAGCGGTATCTCGCGTACCTATACAGCGAATATCGCTCGGCGCAGGTCCAACGGCCTGCGGTTGCCACCGTTGCTGCCACCGATCCCGTCACCCTTCCGCATCTCCGGGCCGGCAGCGCGTGAGCTGCGTCGCGCGCACGTTCCCTCGCCGCCCGCCAGCCCTCCCGGCGAGCGGTTCCCGCGCCGCGCCGCGTGGCATCCGTGCACGGTCGTGCGGCGCTGCCGACCCGTACGCCAGGGATCCCTCCATGCGCCTCTCTGGCGCATCCACGATGCGGCCCCGCCGCGCGACCGCCCTCGCCAAGGGGCGGGTTCACGCCTACAGTCCAAAGTCTCCCCGTAGCAATCATCCGCCAACCGCCGACTAGCCACAGCGAACCCGCTCTCGCCACGGTTCCGTCCGGGCATGCCCCCGAGGGCGTCTCGACCCTCGTGCACTGCGGCTCCGGCCGCTCGATCCCGTCGTGGTCGAAGACGGCACACGCCTTGCTCTCCGCCGGACCCAGGGCCCCCATACCCACCAGCAACGCTATGAGTCAAACCACACTCGCACAGAAGATCTCCGAGCGGCGTCTCCGTCGGCTGCGCCTGCGTGCGGCGCTCATCACCGGCGCCCTCATGGCTATCTCCTCGGGCCGGCCGGTGCTCGCTGCCCCCGCCGGGACCGTGCAGGCGGATACCTGGGTCAACAAGACGAGCGCGGCGAAGAACTACGGCACCACAAAGTCGCTCCAGGTGGATGCGACGCCGACGAGCATCGCGTACTTTCGTATCCAGGTGAGCGGCCTCGGCGCCGGCATGCCGGCCGCCAGCGCGCGCCTGCGCTTGGGCGTATCCACGGCGAGCGGATCCGGCTCCGACAGCGGCGGCAGCCTCTACCGGATCGCCGGCTGCAGCTGGGGGGAATCTACGATCACGTGGAAGAATCGCCCGGCGATCGATGGCACGCTCCTCGGTACCGTTGGCACCGTCGCGCTCGGCGGCGTCGCGGACTTCGACATCACCGCAGCGATCAGCGGCGACGGCGTATACTGCTTCGCCCTGCAGTCGGCGTCGGACAACGGTGTGAGGTACTACTCCCGCGAGGCGGCGACGGGACGCCCCGAGGTGACGGTGGTCGCCGGCGGGGCAACCTCCACGACGAGCACCACGGCTCTCCCGACGACCACGACGACCACGGCCGCCCAGACAACGACCACACTCACCGGCGGAACGACGACCACCACCCTGGCGCCGCCGACCACCACGACCACGCTGCCCGCACCCCGGTGCGGCGATGGTATCGTCAATCAGCCCGCCGAGCAGTGCGACGGTGTCCCCGCAACGGCGTGCCCGGGCGCGTGCCTGAGTGACTGTACCTGCGGGACCCTGATCCAGGGCGCCATCGAAGCCGACGTGACGGTCAGCGCGGGCACGCCGACGACCAACCTCGGCACCAGCTCGGAGCTCTGGGCCGATGCCAACGTTGCCAAGAGCTTCTTCCTGCGCGCGCGTGTGTCCGGCGTCGGCACCCGGACGATCGCCCAGGCCGTGCTGCGGCTGCGCGTCGTCAGCGCGAGCGATGCCGGCAGCGACTCGGGTGGCCGCCTCCACCGGATCACCTCCTGCACCTGGGACGAGCTCGCGACGACGTGGAGCACGCAGCCCGCCATCGACGGCCCGACCCTCGCGCAGCAGGGCGCGGTCACCAAGGGCGCCACGGTGGACTTCGACGTCACCGCGGCGATGAGCGGTGACGGTCTCCACTGCTTCGCCGTCGAGAGCCCGTCCTCGGACGGCGTCACATACAACTCCCGCGAGGCGACAACCGGCCGGCCCGAGCTGCGGATCCTCACCCGCCCGGCCACGGGGGGTAGCACCACGACCACACTCGCCCCGACCACCACGACGACCACCACCGCGACACTGCCGACCACGACGACCACGCTCCCGGCGCCGACGACCACCACGGCGCCGCCCGCCACGACCACAACCGCAGCGCCGACCACGACTACAACGGTCGTCGCCGCCACGACCACGACCGCGCCGCCGGCCACCACGACGACGACCACCACCACCACGATCCCCGCCCCGCGATGCGGCGACGGCATCCTCAATCAGGCGAGCGAGCAGTGCGACGGCACCGACGCAGTCGCCTGCCCCGACGCCTGCCTCGCCGATTGCACCTGCGGCTCCATCGATCTGATCGGCCTCGTCGCCGCCGATGTGTACATCAATCAGGCCTTACCGACCCAGAACTTCGGCGCAAGCCCCGAGCTGTGGGTCGACCGGGACGTCGGAAAGCAGACCTTCCTGCGCGTGAGCGTGAACGGCATCGGCGAGCGGCCGATCACGCGTGCCGTCATCCGCCTGCGCGTCGATGGCGCCAGCAACGCCGGGAGCGACTCCGGCGGACGCATTCATCGCGTCAATGCGTGCAGCTGGAACGAGCTCACGATGACCTGGCCGAACGGTCCCGCCTTCAACGGCCCCACGCTCCACCAGATCGGCGCCGTCGTCAGTGGCGAGCTCGTGACGTTCGACGTGACGCGCGCCATCACCGGTGACGGCGCCTACTGCTTCGGGATCGAGAGCCCGAGCACGGACGGCGTGCTCTACAAGTCGCGCGAAGCCGGCACCGGCCATCCGGAGTTCATCGTGACCGTCGACCCACCGCCGCCGCCGGTCTGCGGTGACGACATGATCAATCGCGGCGGCGAGCATTGCGACGGAACGGACGACGACGCTTGTCCCGGGCTGTGTCGCGCCAACTGCACCTGTCCCGCCGGCACGCCCGTGTGCGGCGACGGTACGGTGAACCGCGCCGTCGAGGAATGCGACGGCACCGACGACGCCACCTGCCCCGGGGCCTGTCGCATGGACTGCACGTGCGCGGATACCGGTTTCTGCGGCGACGGCGCCGTCAACCGGGCCGCGGAGGAATGCGACGGCGCCGACGACACCACCTGTCCGGGACAGTGCGAGATCGACTGCACCTGCCCGGCGCCGCCAGCGTGCGGCGACAACAACATCAACCAGACGGCCGAGGAGTGCGACGGCACGGACGCGCCAACCTGTCCGGGCGCATGCCTGGCGAACTGCACCTGCGCTCCTGCGGCGTGTGGCGACCACCACGTGAATCAGGGCGCCGAGGATTGCGACGGTCCCGACGATGCGGCGTGCCCGGGCCGCTGCCTGGCAGACTGCACCTGCGACACGACGCTGGCGGTGGGCGTCATCGAGGCGGACGTGGCGACCTTCGAGCGCGATCCCAACCAGAACTTCGGTCGCACCCCCGCCATCGGCGCCGATCTGACCTCGGCACAGCTCACCTATCTGCGGGCCCGCGTCCGCGGTGTCGGAGCGCAGTCGGTCTTGCGGGCCACCCTGCTGCTCCACGTGCTCGATGACAGCAGCGCCGCCAGCGATTCCGGCGGCCGCCTCCACTGGATCAGCGACTGCAGCTGGAACGAGCTGGCGATGACCTACATCACCCGTCCGGCGATCGATGGTCCCATGCTCGCCGAGGCTGCCCACGCGGTGAGGGCCGGCGACACGGTCGCCTTCGACGTCACCGGCGCCATCAATGCGGACGGCACCTACTGCTTCGCGCTCGACAGCCTGTCCGCGGACGGCGTGCAATACGGCGCCCGGGAGGCGCTCGTCGCCCGCCCGATCCTCGACGTGGTTGCCGGGGGCATCTGCGGCGATGGCCGCGTGAACCAGCCGAGCGAGGCGTGCGACGCGACGGATGATGCGCTCTGCCCCGCGGCGTGCCTCGACGACTGCACCTGCGCCGTGTGTGGTGATGGGATCGCCGAGCCGCTCGCCGAGGTCTGTGACGGCGCGGACGACGGGCTGTGCGCCGGGCGGTGCGCGATCGACTGCACCTGCCCCGACCTCCCGCTACCGCCGTTCGCCTGTCTCGCCCAGGGGGGCGCCGACATCACGCTACATGGCGTGCTTCTCGATGCCTATCGGAACGACGCGCTCGCTGCCGCAACCAAGATCGACGCCCGGGACGCGGCCATCGTGGCGTTCCCCGACAGCGCCCATCCGATCAATCTCGGCGGCGGGCCGAACGGCTGCCTCGCCGGCGGAACGATCCTCGGCCAGTACGATCGGACACTCAGCTGGGACGTGATGCACGATTTCAACAATGCCGGCGTCGCCTTCACGAACCCGTTCTTCACGGTGGACGGCGTGCGCGTCGACAACATGACCGACGGGATCCGTCCTCGGGACGGCAGCAGCTTCACGCTGCGCAGCGCCTGGCTGAGCTACGTGCGCGACGACTGCATCGAGAACGATCACCTGGAAGGCGGGCTGGTGGACGACTCCCTGTTCGACGGGTGCTACGTCGCCTTCAGCGCCCGCCCATCGCCGGAGAAGATCGACGCGGGGGTCGACGGTTCGGGCAACGTCTGGACCATTCAGAACTCACTCGTGCGGCTGGAGGCCATGCCAGGTCCCGACGGCGGCGCCCCAACGGATCTCGGGCACGGCGGATTCTTCAAGTGGCACTCTTGGAACGATCCCTCCATCAGCCTGTCGCCCAAGCTCGCGCTCTACAACAACGTCTTCATGGCGGAGCAGGTGGGCGAGGTGGGCGGCAGCCGCATGGGCACGCCGCCGGACCAGGTCGTGGATTGCGCCAACAACACCATGGTGTGGCTGGGATCGGGTCCGTTCCCTGGAACGCTGCCGAGCTGCTTCACCGTCACCACGAATCGGGCGGTGTGGGACGCCGCGGTCGCCGACTGGCACGCGCGCCATCCCTACGTCGGTTGGTGACGCGCGCACGAACGCGCGCAGCTGCTCATGCCGGGTGTTCTCGGTGCGCGTCACGGCGCGCACCGGTTGCGGCGATCACGCCGCTGTGCGGGCTGTGCGGCCCAGCTGCACCACGTCGAGGGACGGCTCGCCTCGATCGATCGTGCTTGCAGTCCGCGGAAGGATGAGCCGGAAGACCGAACCGACCCCGACGACGCTCTCGACCTCGATGCGCCCGCCGAGCAGCTCGGCAATGTCCTGGGCTATGGAGAGCCCGAGCCCCATGCCGCGCCGTGGGGCGGCCATCGGCGCCTTGCCCCTGTAGAACGGCATGAAGATCGCGGCCAGCTCGGTCGTCTCCATGCCCGCCCCGGTGTCTCGCACGCTGATGATGAGCTCGCTTCCCCGACGCTCGGCACCGAGCTGGATCGAACCGCTCATCGTGAACTTCGTGGCATTCGAGAGCAGGTTGCCGAGGATCTGCCGCAGCCGATAGGGGTCGGTGACCCACGTCTCGGCGCCGCGATCGACCCGGGACAAAACCGCGACGGGGCGATCGGCGAGCAAGGCCACGGCGGTGGCCTGGAGCTCCTCGAACAGCTGCCGCACGTCCACCGGCTCGGGACATACCGTTACCTGCCGGGTCTCCACTTCGGAGAACTCCTGGAGCTCCTCGGCGGCGTTGAGCGTCATCAGCGCGTTCTGCCGCAATCGGTCGACCACCGGGCCCGCACCGTCAGTCGCCAGGGTATCCATGTCCCACAGCATGGTGTGGAGCGGGTTGCGCAGCTCGTGCGCGATGCGCGCGAGGAAGGTGGATTTCTCCTCGCACGCCTGCTTCGCCCTCAGATAGAGCCGCGCGTTCGCCATGGCGATCGCGACGCCACTCGCCAGCACCGACGCGACCACCAGCGTCTCGGGCGGCAGCTCGAGCGGCTCGCCGCCGCGGTCGCAGAGGATGCCGCCCAGGGTCTCGTCTCCGAAACACAGCGGCACGCAGAGCATGGAACTGTCGGGATCTGAACCCAAGCCCGCCGGGACTCTGGGATCGTCACCGCCGGCGACGAACGCACCCCCCGTCTGTCCCCAGGAACCGAGGGCGTTCCAGAGGGGCGCCGCGTCCGGCACCACATCCATGGTCACGCCCTCGCCGTCGTGCCGCGCCGCATACGCTTGTACCGCGCCCCGCTCCGGCGCCTGCCACACGGACCAGAGGCGGCGCATGCGAAAGTCTTGGAGCATCGAAATGCAGGCGATGAGCAGCCCGCGCTGGGGATCGAAGCCGTGGAAGGTCTGGGTCAGGTTCTGAAATGTGGCGATGTGCCGGTCGAGCCGGTCACGTTGCTCGAACACCGCGCGCCGCTGGCGGTCGAGCAACGTGGCGCCGGTCGACGCGAAAGCGGCCCCGAAGGCGACGGCGAGTAGTCCGTACGAGACCGGCAGACCACCCGCCGTGCTCTCGGGCGCCGTCGCGACGTAGGCTCCGTAGAGCATCATGCTCACCAGTGCGACGACGAACTGTCCCCGGAACCCCCACGGGAACATGAGCGCCGTCACCAGCTGCACGCTCATCATCACGAGCGCGAGGGCCGTGCCGTTGCCCGCCGTGGCCCGGAAGTAGAGGGTCACGCAGAGCAGGAGCAACCCCCCCGTCGCCTGCGTTATCCGGATGGCGAAGCGGCGAAAGCGCGGATCGGCGTAGAGGCGCCACGCGGCCAGGCAGATGGCCACCTCGACAGCGGATCCGATCAGAAGGGCGTTAAGTCGTGCCGGCGAATAGTACCACTCGAGAGTATCGGCGAGGACGAGCCCGAGAGCGAAGACGCCGACAGCGACCGGCCCGCGGCGCCGTACGAGCTGCCGGGTCTCGTCCCGGTAACGCAGTTCGGCGCGCGCGTCCATGTGCTCGGTCCGGGCATCCTCCGCCCAACCCACCAGCCGCCGCGAAAGTGACGCTACTGCCGAGCGGCGCTCGTTGTCAATGTGATACCCCCAATCCCGTCGAGAATTTTCACACCGCCAGCGCCGTCCCATCACCCGCACGGACGCCGCGCCGCCGCCGCGATGGCGACCGCGACCGGTGTCCACCAGTCCTAAGGATAAGCGGGTGCGTCGGCTCGAGCGGCAGGCGAATCGTCACCGGCTGGCTGACGGGCCGCCGTCCCGGCCGCTGCGCAGGAGGCGGCCCGGGAGCGGCCCCCCGGCATCGAGCGCATCGGCGCCGCCACGACGCACCACGCCGCCATTGACGATCACGGCGTCGATGCCCGTGGCGTCGGCGACGAGGCGATCGGCGCCAGCCGGCAGGTCGCGCACCCGCCGCAGCGGTCGCGCGCCGACGGTGGCCGGGTCGAGCACCACGACGTCGGCCGCGAGCCCGATGGCGAGGCGGCCGCGATCCTCGATGCCAAAGAGCGCCGCCGGCTGGGACGTGAGCATCCGGACCGCGCGCTCGAGGTTCAGGGTGCCTTTCTCCCGAACCCAGTGGCCGAGCAGATGGGTAGCGAAGCAGGCATCGCAGAGCTGGCTCGCGTGGGCGCCGGCGTCGGACAGGCCGAGAATCGTGTGTGGATCGGTCAAGAGCTCCGCCACCTCGTCCTCGTCGTCGTTGAGCACGGCCATCCGGAAGCGCGCCTCGAGATCCGCGGCGAGGCCCACATCGAGGGCGAGATCGACGGGATCGACGCCGCGCTCGCGCGCGACGTCGAGCACGGTGCGCTCTTCGAGCCGGGGCTCGGCCGGCGACCACGTGAACCAGGTGCGATCCCATCGGGGCGCGAAGGCGCCGGCTGCCCCCGCCTGCGCCTCACGGAAAGCCTTCCGGAACGCGGGATCACGGTAGATCCGCTTCTTGCCCTCGTGATCGGCGGCCGAGATCTGACGAAAGAGCGGCATGCTCTCGAAGACGAAGGGCTCCTTCCACTGGAACTCGAAGTTGAGCGGGCGGCACGCCACCTGGGGCACGACTGGCAGCCCCTGGGCCACGATGTCGGCGGAGTACTGCAGAAATCCGCGGTGCGATCCCGGCCCCATGATGCCGGCGAGGAGCGCCGTCCACGTGACCGTCCGTCCGGTCTCCCGCGCCAGTGCCGCGAACTGGCTGATGAAGAACTCGGGCCCGGCGGTGGCCTGCACGACCCCGCGTCCGGCGTCGCGCAGCGCGCCGGCGAGCGCGTGGATCTCCTCCAGGCTCGCGACGCGGCTGGGGACGGGCTTGCCGGCGTAGCCGACGTGCGTCGGTGATTTCGAAGTGGCGAACCCCATGGCGCCCGCCGCGACCGCGTCGGCGACGATGCCGCGCATCGCCTCGATCTCGTCCGGACGTGCGGGGCGTTCCGTTGCGTCCTCGCCCATCACGTACAAGCGCACCGGCGTGTGGCCCACCAGCACGCCCACGTTGATGGCGGTCTGCCGGCGCTCGATGACGTCGAGATACTCGGGGAAGGTTTCGAAAGGCCACTCGGCGCCGAGACCGGCCTCCAGCGCCTCGAGGCTCATGCCCTCCACCTTCTCGAGGATGCGCAGGATGAGATCGCGGTGCGCGGGACGGGTCGGGGCAACGCCGAAGCCACAGTTACCCATGATGACCGTGGTCACGCCGTGCCAGGGCGAGATGCTGAGCCCCCGATCCCACATGATCTGCGCATCGTAGTGGGTGTGGATGTCGACGAATCCCGGGGCAACGACGCGTCCGCTCGCGTCGATGGTGTCCCGGGCGGCGCCCGGAGCGGCTCCGATGGCGACGATCCGCCCGTCACGGATCCCGACATCGCCCGGGGAGCCGGGGACGCCGGTGCCATCGACGATGGTGCCGCCGGTAATCTTGAGGTCGTAGTTCATGGCCTGCCTCTCCAATCGCCCCGCGCGTGGGCGGGAGCTTCTCGGCCCGAGGTCATGGAATGGACTCTTAGTACAGGACGGCCGTCTTCCGGAAGCACCCCGAAGCACCCGCCGGCGGAACCCAGACGCCCGGTCGTTTCAGGACCACGACGCCGGTAGCGCTGGCGTTTGCTTGACACTCCGGAGAGGGCGAGCGGACAATTTTTCCTAGCCATGGATACCGGGGCGACACCACGGATTCCCTTCGCCGACCCGCGACGAGCCGCCCGCTTCGTGGCCCTGCTGCTCGCCGCGGCCGTCGCTCTCGGCTATGCCAACGGCCTGCGTCTCGGCTTCTACTTCGACGATTGGCACGCGATCGAGCAGAACCCTCACATCAGGCGGCTCGGCAACATCCCGCGCGCCTTCGTCGACGTCAGCGTCTCATCGGTGGTGCCCGAGAACCGGACCCTGCGGCCGCTCCTGTTCACCACCTTCGCGCTCAACCACAGCATCTCCGGCACCGATCCGTGGAGCTATCATCTGGTCAACATCCTGCTTCACTGGCTCGCGGCGGTGCTCGTCTTTCGCATCGTGCGGGATCACTTCTGGCTCGGCGACCACGCCACCCTGGTCGCCGCCATCGCCGCGCTGGTCGTGGCCGTGCATCCGCTCAATACCTCCGCGGTCAATCACGTCTCCGCCCGCTCCGCCATCCTCACGGCCGTTCTCTATCTCGCGTCCTTCGACGCCGCCGTGCGCGACCGCCGGCTGGCGAGCCTGGCGCTCCTCGCTCTCGCGCTGCTGACGAAGAGCATCGCCGCGACATTGCCGCTCGTCGTCTTGGGTTACTGGCTCGTGGCGCCAAGCCCCCGGGGGGCGACCGCGCGCCGCCCGTGGGGCTTCCTGGCCGCACTGTGCGCGGTCGCCGGCGCAGGGTTGCTCTACTGCAAGCTGCTCATCCCGGCGCCGGTCCTCGCCTCCACGCACGCGGCCGACATGACCGTCGGCCGCTACGCGATGACCGGCTGGTCGGCGTACCTCTACTACCTGCGGCTCTTCCTGTGGCCGAACGCCCTCGTCATCGATCGTGTCGACTACCCCGTCGTCACGTCGTTCTGGCAGCTCCAGGCATGCGGGAGCCTGGCGGCGCTCCTCGCGATCGGCGCGATGGCCTGGCGCATGCGCCGTGCCGAGCCCGCGCTCACGATGGCGGCGGTGTGGTACGGCTGCACCCTGGCGGCGGAATCGCTGGCGTTTCCACTCGCCGAGCCGGTCAACGAGCACCGGCCGTACCTGGCCATGCTCGGGCTCGGCACGGCCGCGGCAATCGGCATCCATCGCCTCGGCGCGGCCGTGGCCGCACGGTTGCACGCACCGGTCGCATGGATGGTCACCGTTGCCGCAACGCTCGTCGTCACCGCGCTCGGCGCCGCCACGGTGGGCCGCAACCGCACCTGGCACGACGACTACACCCTCTGGCTCGACGCCACGCGGAAAGCGCCCCGGAACACCCGCGCCTGGGGGAACGCGGGCCACGCCGCCCTCGCGCTCGGCCGCTACGAAGAGGCGCGCCGGCTACTCACCGAGAGCCGCCGCCTGGCACCGTGCTACGCCTACACGCTCATGAACCTGAGCGTGCTCGAGTGGCGCATCGGGAGCCTCGAGCGATCACTGCGCTGGGCCGAGCAGGCCGCGCGGTGCAAACCCGACATGGCCCTCGCTCATCACTACCGCGGCGCGGCGCTCGAGCGCGTCAATCGATCGATCGACGCTCTGGCCGCCTATCGCCGCGTCACGGCGGTCGATCCGCAGCACGCCGACGCCTGGTTCGCGCAGGGGCGGCTGCTCGAAGGACGCAGCGACTGGGCCGCGGCGGCCGCCGCCTACGATCGGGTGCTCGCGATCGATCCGCTCAGAACCGATGCCGCCATGGCCGCGGGCGTGATCTATCATCACCGTCTCGACGACCCGCCCCGCGGCCTCGAGCGCTACGACCGCGCACTCGACGTCACGCCGGGCCACTACGGCGCGCTCTACCAGCGTGCGGTCGCCCTGCTGGCGGCGGGACGAACCGAGGAAGCGATGGCGGCCTGGCAGCGTTTCGTGCCCCTCGCCGAGGCGGCCGGGGATCGCGCGACCCTCGAGGCAGCCCCCGAGATCCTCCGGCGGGCCGCGGCCTCGCAGCAGACCGAGCGACCGCCGCGCGCGTGCGTCGGGGTCTGCCGTCGCGACGATCCCGCGCCAGGGCGCGCCGCGGTCAACGCCGGCTAGAGTAGCGCCTCGGCCAGCGCGCGGAGGGCCACCGGGTCCCGCGTTCCGGCGAGCAAGGCCGTCACCGGGCTCGCCTTCCACACCTGCAAGCGCTCCTTGATGCGGTCCGGCGGGCCGACGAGCGAGATCTCGTCGGCGAGCTGATCGGGTACTGCGGCGGCAGCCTCGGCACGCTTGCCCGCGAAGAACAGCTCCTGGATCCGCGGTACCGCGTCGCCGAAGCCCATGCGGGCGATGAGATTGGCGTGGAAGTTCCGGCCGCGCGCACCCATCCCACCTATGTAGAACGCCAGCGCCCACTTGATGGGCACAAGGGCCTGCTCGAGATCGTTGTCCACGACGACCGTCACCGGGCACGCGATCTCGAAGCCGGCGCGTCGGTGCCGCAGCACGTCGGCATACATCTCCATCCGGAACGGGGAGATGAAGAGCGGCAGCCAGCCGTCGGTGATCTCGAGGGCCAGAGCGACGTTCTTGGGGCCCTCGGCGCCGAGATAGATGGGGATCTCGTGACGGAGCGGCTGCATGATGAGCTTGAGAGGCTTGCCGAGCCCCATGCCGCCCTTCAGGGGAAGCTGGTAGTGCTCGCCCTCGAACGTCACCGGCCCCTCGCGCCGAAGCATCTGGCGCACCAGCTGGATGAACTCGCGGGTGCGGCCCAGCGGCTTGTTGAAGGGCTGCCCATACCACCCCTCGACGACCTGTGGACCCGAGACCCCGACCCCGAGAATCAGCCGCCCGCCGGAGAGATGATCGATGGTGGCGGCCGTCATCGCCACGTTGGCGGGCGTCCGGCCGGAGATCTGCATGATGCCGGTGCCGAGCTTGATGCGCGACGTGCGCGCGCCCATCCAGCACAGCGGCGAGAACGCGTCGGAGCCGTAGGCCTCGGCGGTCCACACCGAATCGTAGCCGAGCGCTTCCGCTTCGCGCACCAGGTCGATCGGGTCCTCCGGACCCATCATCCAGTAGCCGAGCATCAAGCCGAGACGCATGGGAGACTCCTTTGATCCGCGCTAGCGCCCGCCGTACCGGGCCCGCATCGCCTTGCCGATGGTGCCGACCGCGGTGCGGCGCGGCAGGAGCCGCGTCATCACGAACGCCGACAGCCGATTGATGCGTCCCGCGACGGCGCTCGGACCCTTGCCGAGCGCGGCGAGCGCTTCCGCCGCCACCACCGCCGGCTCCATCGGCGTGGAGAGCGCGCTCGTCGTCTTGGGGCTCGAGGCGACGAAGTTGGGCGTCCGCGTCGCGCCGGCGAGGAACGCGAGGACGTCCACGCCGTGCCCGCGCAGCTCCTCCCACAGCGCCTCACCGAGCACGAGGTCGTACGCCTTGGTCGCCGCATACGTGGCGATGAGCGCCGAGCCTTGCAGCCCGGCGATCGACGACATGAGCACAATGCCGCCGCGCCGGCGCGCCACCATGGCCCGGCCGAGCTCGTGGATGAGGACGAGCGGCGCGCGGCAGTTGACGTCGACGACGCGGAGATGCGCGGCGAGATCCTGCTCGAGATGCGGGCCGATATAGGACTGCGCCGCGTTGTAGACGAGCAGGCCGACCTCGATGCCGTCCGTCGCGCCTCGCAGCGCCGGCAGCAGGTCGGGACTCGCGAGGTCGATGGGAAGAGTGCGGACGCCGACACCAAAGACGCCGGCGAGGTTCTTGGCACACGCGTCGAGCGGCGCCGGCCGGCGCGCGATCAGCACGAGGTTGAGGCCGCGCGCAGCGAGCTGACGGGCGAACTCGGCCCCGAGCCCCTCCGATGCCCCCGCCACGACGGCCCACGGACCGTACTTGGTTGCGAATGCCGGCTCGTCCACGGTGCGTCCCTATTTCACGGACCTGGCGTTGCTTTCAATCCAGAACGTTCAGGCGCGTTCCGTGCCCGAGGGATCGACGACGCGATGCATGATGGGGCAGGTCGGCAGATGGAATCGAGTGACGCCCCCGTGTGCGGGCGCCGATCGGCGCCTGGAAACTCCTTGACTCGACGAGGGCAGGCAGCCTAGGACTGGAGCAGACTCACGCCCCGCGGCGCCATGCAGCCGAGACGCTGTGCCACTGGTGCCCACGGGCTTCGGCGGCCAAACGACCGCCACCCGGCAAACCAGAGGGACTGTCCACCATGATCACCCCGGCGACCCCGAGCAACGTTTCCCGATGGCGTCCGCTCTGGATTGCCCTGGCGGTCCTGTGCCTGGCGGGCGCGATCGCGACGCCCGATGCTGGCGCGGCCAGCGCAGATCGCGAGTGCCGCAAGTCGTGCAAGAAGACGAAACGGGGATGTATCCAGGGCTTCACGCTGGACTTGAAGGCTGACAAGCAAGCATGCGCCTCTGATGTTGTTCCTGGGCAGAAGATCGAACTGCAGAAGTGCATCGCGGGCGCCCGCGCTGTTTTCAAGGCCGAGCGCGCCGAGTGCAAGCGCTTCGCGAAGGAAGACTGCCGTTCGTGCTGCGAGGCCGAGGGCACCGATTGCGCGGCGCGTTGCGGTGACACGACCGTCGCCGGCGGCGAGCAATGCGAGACTAGCGCCGAGTGCACCGACGGCCAGGTGTGCATCGGCTGCGCATGCGGCGCGCCGCTCGAATCGCCCGACGAGTGCGAGGTGCTCAACAACGCCGAGTGCCTCCTGCCCTATCCCTCGAGCCACTTCCTGGTGCCGGCGGACACGCCGACGGGCTTCCGCCTGAACATTCCGCAGATCGGCCTGCCCCAGCCGGCAAGCGGCCCGCCGATTCCCCCCGATCCCCTGAACGCCGTCGACGGATTCAGCCCGACGGTCCAGATCATCATGCACTTTCCGCAGGGTGTGGCCCCGGAGCTGTCCAACGCGTCGCGGCTGCTGCCACCAGAGTGCTGCGGACAACCTGCGGGGCCACCGTGGATCGATACCCGGACGTACACCGGCCGCTCGCTCGACGCCGACAGCCCGACGGTGCTGCTCGACGCGGGGACCGGAGAGCGCATCATTCATTTCATCGAGCCCGATGCCCGCGCCGAAGGCATGCCGGCGCGCCAGGCGCTCTTCCTGCGCCCGGGACTGAGCCTCACGCCCGGCCATCGTTACATCGTGGCCATGCGCAATCTGAAGGCACCGAACGGCGAGGACGTCGGCGCGGAGCCGGCGTTCGCCGCGCTCCGGGACGGCAAGCGCACGGACATCGAGGCCATCGAGAGCCGGCGGCTGTACTTCGACACCCAAGTGTTCCCGGTCCTCGAGGCGAACGGCATCGGGCGCGGCGACCTCGTGCTCGCGTTCGACTTCGTGGTTCAGAGCGAGCATCAGCTCACGCACCAGATGCTGGCGATGCGCGACCAGGCATATGCCTGGCTGGCGGGGATCGAGAACGACCCCGACGCGATCTCCTTCACGATCAACACGAACGGCATCGTCGAGAACGACTGCACCCAGCCGGGGCAGCGGGTTTGGCGCCGGGTGAAGGGCACCTACCAGAGCCCGCTCTTCCTCGACGGCGATCTCGACGCGACGAGCGTGCAGTTCATGAACGTGGACGCGAACGACACCCCGGTGCAAAACGGCGTGACGAATCCGCCGTACGACATCACGATTCCCTGCAGCGTCCTCGACGCGGCTTCGCCGCCGGCGCGGCCAGTTCTTCTGGGACATGGGCTCTTCCAGAATGGAGCCCTCTTCACGACGCTGGTCGTCAACGCCGTTGGCGCCACCGCGGGCAGCGACTTCAACTATATATCCGGAGCGACCGATTGGCGCGGGCTGTCGTTGCCGGATCTCGCCTGGGTGGGCGGGCAGATCATCGGCTTCGACGAGAGCCAGCTGCACAACTTCGAGGCGCTGCCGGATCGGCTGCGCCAGGGAATGGTCAACGCGCTGGTGCTGGCACGGATGATGAAACGCGGCCTGTTCAATCGCCACGAGGCCTTCCGCACCCCGGACGATCGCGGCGTCTTCCCCGGCGCCGCGGAGGACGCGTATTATTACGGTGCGAGTCTCGGTGGCATCATGGGCACGTTCCTTGACGCGCTCACGCCCGACATCGAGCGCATGGGCATCGACATCCCGGGCATCAACTTCTCCTGCCTGCTGCAGCGCTCGACCCAGTACGATCCCTTCGAGACCCTGCTCGACGGCATCGGCATCAGCGATCCGCTGGATACCGCGCTCGGCATCGGGCTCCTGCACGAGTTGTGGGTGAGCGCGGACCCGGCGGGCACCGTCCGCCACGTGACCACCGATCCCCTTCCCGGAAGCATCCCCAAGAAGATTCTGATGACCGTGGCCTGGCTCGATCCGCAGGTCTCGAACCAGTGCACCGAGATCGCAGCGCGTACGCTCGGGCTGCCGATGCTCGAGGGCTCGCTGGTCAAGGGCTGGCAGGGCATCCCCGACCGGCCCGGGCCGCTCGACTCCGCCGTCGTGATGTACGACACGGGCTACTTCGACATTCTCGATCCCGCACACCAGGATGCCATCCCCCCGCTCGCGAACCTGCCGCCGGCAGACCGGGTTTGCGATCCGCATCCGGTCCGGCCGCTGATCCCGGCGGGGATCTTCCAGCTGCTCGGCTTCATGCAACCGGAAGGCATGATCGAGAATCTGTGCGACGGGATCTGCGGCGCGGGGTCGCCGGAGGAGCAGCCGCCGATCGCGTGTACTCCCTAGTGCATTCCTCACCGGCTCGCGCGCGAGGTCCCGCGGGAGCCCTGATCGCACCGGTCGGGGCCCCGCGCCTCGCCGCAGCGGGCGCGCATCGCCCGTAGATGCGCGCCGCGGCGCCGTCGACCGCGGCTGCCGGCGAATCGTTGTAAAAATCCATCGGAGGCGGGACACTTGGTCCCGGAGCATCTCGTGCTGGGGCGCATCGGCATCGCCATCTTCGCCACCATCCTCGCCCTCGCCGGCGCGGAGCTCGCCGCCCGCGCCATCTACCGCGACGAGCTGCGGCTCGACCTCGATGAGCGCAACGTGCTCTACGAGCACGATCCCCTGCTCGGATGGTTCCCGCGACGCGGGACGACACAGCCGTTCACCGGCTCGCGTACGATCATCGTCACGCACAATCGCGACGGCTTTCGCGATCGTGATCACGACGCGGACGCGGCCAAGCCCGCGGTGCTCGTGCTCGGAGACTCCTATGTCTGGGGGTACGACGTCGAGCAGGACCGCCGGTTCACCGATCTACTGCAGCGCGCCCGTCCCGATCTCGAGATCTACAACATGGGGGTGAGCGGCTACGGCACCGACCAGGAGCTGCTGCTCCTGCAGCGCTTCGTCGCGCGATACCGGCCCGCTCTCGTCATCGCCGTGTACACGAACATCAACGATCCCGAGGACAACGGCGCGCCGGTCACCAACGGCGGATACGCCAAGCCGTACTACCAGCTCGAGGATGGGGCCCTGCGGCTGCGCGGCGTGCCGGTGCCCGAGGGCGCGCGGCTGCGCTGGGCGCGCCACGCGCTCATGCGTCACTCCTACCTGGCACGCCTCATCGCCGCCCGCGCGTTCGCCCTGCCGCCGCCGATCGAGCAGGAGCTCCAGGGGCTGCGCGCCGCTCGCGAGGATTCACGAGACCTGCCGGCGCTGCAGGCGCTGACCATCCGTCTTCTCCTTGCGATCCGCGACCGCGTGCGCGAGGCCGGGGCGCAGTTCCTGGTGGTGTTGCTCGGCGACGCGCCCGAGATCACGCCGGCGCTCGACGCGGCCGGCTGCGCCTGGGTGTCGCTGCACCAGGTGACGGTCAAGAACGGGCTTTTCAACCCCGAGACGAGCTTCCCGACCCACGGCCGCCACTGGAACAAGGAAGGTCATCGGCGCGTCGCCGAGGTTTTGCTGCCCCACCTCGCGCGCCTGCTGCCACCGCCCTGACCTCCAGCGACGAGCGGCAGGCCGCCCGCGTGGCCTCGTCGCCGTCAATCGGTGCCCGTCAGCGCCCGGGTGTGCCATCTCGACGTTGCCGCCGAGCGAGCCCTCCGGGTATTCTCCGACTGAGCGGGGAGAGAAATGCAGCCTAGCATCAGCGTCCGCCGGCTCGTCTCCTACGGAGCGTTTCCCGTCATCTTCGGCGGCGCGATGAGCGCGGCGCTCTGGCTCGCGTCACGCGGCACCTTTCACGGTCCCCAGCTGCTCGCGCTGCTCGGCCTCACCTACGTCGCCGTGATGCTGCTCGAGCGACTCTTCCCGTACCACGAGCGCTGGCAGCGATCGCACGGCGATCTCGCCGTCGACGGCCTTCTCGCCGGCACGTCGGTGACCGCCATCGGCGCGCTCACCCCGGTGTTCCAGGCGACGGGGTTCGTGGTTGCGGCGCGGCTCTCCTTCGCGTTCGGCGGAACACTCTGGCCCGCCCAGTGGCCGCTCTGGGCACAGCTCGTGCTGGCCGCGGTGATCGGCGAGTTCTTCGCCTACTGGCAGCATCGCCTCGCCCACGAGAATCCGTGGCTGTGGCGCTTCCACGCGGTGCACCACAGCGCGCCGCGGCTCTACTGGCTCAACAACATCCGCTTCCATCCCGTCGATCTGCTGCTCGAGAGCGCCGTCAAGGCCATCCCGCTCGCGGCTCTCGGCGCCGGCGAGGAGATCTTCCTGCTCACCGCGCTCCTCACCGGCGCCCACGGCGTCTTCCAGCATGCCAACGTCGAGCTGCGGCTCGGCCCGCTCAACTGGGTATTCAGCATGGCGGAGTTGCACCGCTGGCACCATTCCCGCAGCCGCCGCGAGGCGAACACCAACTACGGTAGCGACCTGATCCTCTGGGACGTCGTCTTCGGAACGCGGTTCCTGCCCGACCGCGCGCCGCCGACGGACATCGGGCTCGCCGGCATGCCGCAGTTTCCTAGCACCTACTGGGCGCAGATCATGGCGCCGGTCCGCTGGAAGCGGCTCGGTGCGTGATCGGTGGATTCCCCGGGCGAGAGGAGGGGAAACCGGCGCGTGGCGGCTCTGCCACGAACCGTTGCGAGTCCACTACATGGTCTGTATCGCTGCGCAGTGTGAATCCGCAGGTGACCGTGCGCGGCGGTGTACGCGGCCGTGGCATGCTCGATGCAGGAACGGTGCCCAGCGACATCGACGAGCCGACGAGCATGGAGAGCATGCTGAGCCGCCCGCGATCGACGGCCCGGACGAGGGAGGTCGACCATCGACTCCCAGACCGGTGACGTGCGCAGGCAAGCACGTGACATCGAGGTTCGAAGGAGGGACATGACGATGCAGCTCTGGTCGGGAGTCCTCAGCCCCTTCAGCGCCAAGGTCCGCATCGCTCTCGGCGAGAAGGGCCTTCGCTACGACACGCGCGAGATCCCGTGGAGCCGGAAGACCCTGTGGGGGCCGAAGCCGGCGGAGTTCCTGGCCGTGAGCCCCCACGGAAAGGTCCCGCTGCTGATCGATGGCCCGCTCGCGATCTACGACTCGACCGTCATCTGCGAGTACCTCGAGGATCGCCATCCGCGGCCACCGCTCTTCCCGGCCGACCCGGCCGAGCGCGCCCGGTGCCGGCAGCTCGAGGATGAAGCCGACCAGTCGATGGCCGAAGAGGTGACGCCGCTCGTCCAGGAGCTCTTCACCAAGACCGACGGCGCGTCCCGCGACATGGCTCGCGTGGCGTTGGCGGCAGATGCGCTGCAACGCCGCTACGGCGTGCTGGACGCGGTGCTCGCCGACCGCGAGTATCTGTGCGGTCCTTTCACCGTCGCCGACATCGCCACCTTCATGGTCGTCGCCTTCGCCTCGACCCTCGGCAGCGCCCCGGGCGAGGCGCACAGAAATCTCCAGGGCTGGTTCGAGCGCGTGCGCACACGGCCCGTCGTCGCGCGGGAGTTCGAAGCCATGATGCTTGCGACCGCATCGGTGTGAGGCGGCGTCACTGGTCGATGATCGGGTGCTCCGCGGCGAGGAAGAGCGGCGAGCGCCCGTGATCGATGAAGCGCTGCTCGTCGGCGTGGAGCGCGAGCCCCGCCTCCCGGCCCTCGGGCGAGCCCACGGCGGCGAGAAGATCATCGAGCCTGTCCCACCACAGCTCGGCGACGCCGTCGTACGCCTCCGGTGCGCCCCGCCCTTCACGCAGCGTGTCGTTCACCGGGTGCTCGAGGGTATGCACCTGCACGTAGCGGCGGATCCGCAGCGCCGCGGCATGCTGACGCACGAGCGGACCGTGCGTCTCCCGCCAGTAGCGCTGGAACGCCTCGCGGGAGAGATGCGGCAGGCGCCGGACGCAGAAGACGAGCTTGACCATGATGACCTCCGGTGGTGTAGCCCCCTCACGTGGCCGCGATGACGTTCTCGCACGACCATTCGCCATCGCCGCCATCGCCCCATGCATCTTGTACGGAAAGCCTGATCTAGCTATTATAGCCTTATGAAAGAGGCTAAAATATCCGAGATCAAGAATCACCTGAGCCGCTACCTTGCCCTCGTGCGCAAGGGCGAGGTGGTGCGCATTCTCGATCGCGACCGCCCGGTCGCCCACATCGTCCCCATCGCGGAGCGGGCCACCGAGGAGCCCGTCGGTGCCGAGGGTCTCGCCGACATGGAACGGAAAGGCCTCATCCGCCGGGGCACGGGCCGGCTCGATGCGGAGCTCCTGAGGCCCCCGCCAGGGAAGCCCGCCGGAGTGCTGCGGGCGCTGCTGGAGGAACGCGAAGGGCGATGAGATTCTGGGACTCCTCCGCGATCGTGCCCATCGTGTGCGCGGAATCGATGAGCACGAAGTGCCGGGCGTGGCTGCGGAGCGACCCGATCATCCTCGTCTGGGCCCTCACTGCTACCGAGGTCATCTCCGCGCTCGCGCGCCGGCGCCGGGATGGCGTCCTCGACGCCGTGCGCTTCGCCGCCAGCAAGCAACGCCTGCTCAAGCTCGAGCGAGCGTGGAACGAGGTTGCCCAGTACGACGCCGTCAGAGGCCGTGCCCGGCGCCTGCTGGAAACCCATCCCCTGCGCGCCGCAGATGCGCTCCATCTCGCGGCCGCCCTGGTCGCGGTGGAGGAGCGACCCACCAGCCTCGAGCTCGTGACCTTCGACGAGCGGCTGGCCGAGGCTGCCGCAAAGGAAGGCTTCGCAATCCTGTCGGGCTGAGCGGCCCCGGCATGCTATGGGGTCCAGGCGATGACGCTGGAACCCCGAGACGGCGCCGTCCGCAGGGTGCTCGTGGCCGTGCCGGTGCTGGCCATCGTCGCCGTCCTCGCCCCGTATCTCTGGCCCACCGATCGCGGACCAATCTCGCCCTGGTCCGATCTGCTGCAGCAACACGCCCCGATGGTGGAGCTGCTCGCGCGCGGGCTCCGGACCGAGGGCGAGCTGGCGCGGTGGAACCCGCAGGACTACGGCGGAACCCCAACCGTCGGCGATGCGCAGGCCGGCGTCTACAATCCGATCTACTGGCTCCTGGCGCTGCGGCCCAGTCTGCACGCCTTCGGACTGCTCATCGTCGCCTATGCCATCGCCGGCGCGGTCGGCTTCATGCTGTACGCGCGCGCGCTCGGCGTCTCCACCACCGCCGCCGCCGCCGGCGCGATCCTTTTCACCCTCGGCGGCAATCTCCTGGTCCGCGTCGCGCTCCTCGGACACACGGTCTACGAGCCCTTCTTCCTGGTACCGTTCGTCCTGTGGTCGCTTCATCGAGTCGCCGAGAGCCCGCGGCCGCGCCGCGTCGCGCTTGCGGCGACGCTGGTGGCGCTGCTTGCCGTGTCGCTGCATCCGCAGATCCTCGTCTACTGCGCCGCGATCTTCGCCGTCGAGGGACTTTTCCTCGCCTGGCACGCGGCGCGTCCCCTGCCAGTCCTCGCGGCGCTGGCCTGGGTCGCCCTGCTCTCTCTCGGCCTCAGCGCCGTGCATCTGCTCCCCACCGTCGAGCTCGCGGATGAGTTCTCGCGCGGGCGCCTCGAGTTCTTCAAGCCGGACGAGTGGCAGCCCGCCGGGATCATGAACGCCGCCTGGCTCGCGGCCGCAGTCGCCGGACCCGGACGCATCCCCGAAGACATCCAGGCCGAGCCCCACTACTACCTGGGTGCGCTCGGGCTGGTGTTGGTCGCGCTCGGCGCAGCCGCCTGGCCGCGGGGCCACCGCCATCGGCGGAACGCCTGGTTTCATGGCACGCTTGCCGTGGCGCTCCTCGCCTACGGCGCCGGCCTCGGGACGGTCATCGAGCGCCGCCTGTCCGAAGCCGTGGCGCTGCCCCTCTTCCGCATCCCGCTACGCACCTTGTTGATCCTGGCGCTGCCGGCGGCGATCCTCGCGAGCCTCGGCGTCGATGCACTGCACGCCGCGCCGCGCGCGCGCCGGCGGCTGGTGGCCGTCATCGCCACCGTCGTGGCGGCTATCATCCTCGTGGTGGCGGGACCGTCACCGGCACGCGTCGCGCGCCTCCTACCGTTCGCCCTCGGCATCGCCGGGATCGCCTGGCTCGAGCGAGGCACGACACGCTGGCGCCACGCGGCGAGCGCCGTGATCGCCGCCGCGCTCGTTCTCGACACGGCGCGCGTACTCGCGCCGTGCATTGCAACGGCACCGGAGCAGGACGCCCGGCGACTGGCGCCCGGGCTTGCGCTTCCGGACGATGTCGGGCGGGCGACCCGCATCCTCCAGCTCGAGCGCGACTCCTACACCCCCGGCATCCCGCAGCTCGTCGTGCGGGAGCGGCGGCTCGAAACCCTCGGCGGCTTCAATTCCCTGATTCCATGGCGGTTCGTCCTCTACGCATCGTACGCCGGAGGGTTCAATCCGTTCGCCGAGGTCTTCGACGTCCAGGTGCCGATCGGCGCGCCCGAGGAGCCCCATCTCTTCGATCTGCTCGGCGTCTCGCACGTCTTCTGGCTCAAGACCGACGGGAGCTGGCAGTGGCACCACAGCCCGGGCGCCTTCCCGAGGGCGTACCTCGCTCCCGCGCCCGTCATCGTGCCGGAAGCGAAGCCAGGGGCCGGCCTCGAACCCGAGGTCACAGCCCTCTCGCGCCTGGCAAGCATCGACCCGACGCGCAGCGTGCTCTTGCAGGGCGAGAACGCACGAGCGGCCCTGGCAGCCATCGGCGCCGGCCCGGGCAAGCCCACGGAACCCTATCGCCCGGTCGAGCTGCACGAACGCACCGCCAACCGCATTCGCCTCGAGGTGCGCACGGAGCGGCCGGCGATCCTCGTCTTCAACGAGCCCTACTTCCGCGGCTGGCGGGCGTTCACGGGCACGACGGAGCTCCCGGTTCTGCGCGCCAACTTCATGTTCCGCGCCGTGGCGCTGCCGCCGGGAGATCACGCGATCATGCTCGAGTTCGCGCCGCGCTCGTGGCGGATCGGCTGGTGGCTGAGCGTGCTCTCGGTCGCAGTGACCGCCGCTCTCGCCGGGCTCGGGTCTGGACGCGCTGCGCGAGGGCCACTAGGTCTAGGTGGTGGTCGATGAGCACGGACGCCGCAACATCGCTACTCGCCACATGGTAGAGACTTCAGAGCCAGCGGGAAGGTGACCGCGCTGTGGTCACATTGCTCCGATTCGGACAGCTCGTAGAACATCGCTGGCCACAAGTTCATGCGGGGTCCGCGCCGGTAGCCAGGGGCGTCAAGCGGCGGCGCGCCAAGCTTGGCGTTCCGTGAACTTTCCGTGCTAGAAACCTGGTACTTCCGAACATTCCGGCGGCGCCGCGTTCGACTCGCCGCGTGACGGGCTGCCCGCTGTAGCCAGCGCATTGGTCCAGGGCCGCGGAGGAACCGATGGTCGTTGCAGACAGGTCCGTGATTCGCCGCCGCCTCCTCGTCTCTGTGTTCGTCTGCTTGCTCGCCCCGCCGCTTGCCGACGCCTTCACCGAGGGCAAGGAGGTCGCGCCGTTCCCGAAGGAGTTCGAAGCCGGCGACTACATCTGGCATCCCGAGATCTCGCCGGCGGGGCCCGTCGTCGTTGTCGTCAGCGTACCCGACCAGCAGATGTTCGTCTTTCGGAACGGCGTCCGCATCGGGCGGTCGACGGTGAGCACCGGCAGGAAGGGTAAGGGAACCCCGACAGGCGTCTTCACCATCCTGCAACGGAAGGTCGACCACGAGTCGAGCATCTACAAAGGGGCGAAGATGCCGCACATGCAGCGGCTAACGTGGGACGGCATCGCCATCCACGCTGGGAGTCTGCCCGGCTATCCCGCGTCGGCAGGGTGCGTGCGTGTTCCGGTGGAGTTCGCCGAGAAGCTCTACTCCGTGACGACCATCGGCACGACGGTGATCATCGCGGACGACAAGTCGGCCCCGCGCACGACGACGAATCCGGGGCTGCTCTTCGCCGAACCCAAGGGCGGCGCGGCGCCGGCGGGCGCCCTTGTATGGGAGCCCGAGAGGGCGCCGGAGGGGCCCGTGTCGATCGTCCTGAGCACCGCCGACGGCGCGGCCTACATCTACCGGAACGGCGTCGAGATCGGTCGCGGGCCCGTCGGCGGCCTCGAGGGTGTCTCCGGCACACACGCGTTCTCCGCCTTGGAGACGGGGGACGCGAGCGGAAGGCGCGACTGGCTATCGGTCACCAGCGTCGGCGGCGCGACGCCGGATCTGAAGGTGCTGGCGGACCGGATGACGGTCGACGCCGGGCTCCTCGCCAATACGCGCGCGTTGATCGTGCCGGGAACGTCGCTGATCCTCACGGATGCACCGGTGAACGTAGACACCCACAGCACGTCCGACTTCCGCATTCTCACGACGTCGGCCGACGAGTAGCCGACGTCCGTCACCAACCATGTTGCTCACCCCCACGGCGGGGCCTGGCCGCTGAACTGAACTAAGCTCAGAGGTCGGGTCAGAATGCGCGCCAGGCCTTGTCAGATTGGGCCGTTCTGTTGTCTATTGCGACCAATCTGGAGGGCGTCCACGGCTACTTGGGAATCGACCCCGAGAAGGTCTACGCGGCTTTACCGCGCAGCGCCCGAGACTTCACCGACTTCGAGGCAGAGATACTCGCCTGGCTGGATCGCCGGGTGTGATCAGGCGGTGGCCCGGCAAGGGACGTTGCTTGCGATTTGCGTTCCGCAGCGCTCCCTTGGGATCAGCGGGCTGAAGGCTCGCACACGCCGTGGCGGACCGTTCCGGATCACGAGGTGATGTCCTAAGAGTGCTGGAAATTTCGGATGGAGGAGTCATCCTCGCCTGACGTGGAAACGTCCAGAGGGAGGGCCGGTTGGCGCCGAGCTCTCCAGGCGAGGAGGACCCCCATGGGAAG
>Ga0187893_10001407_pt1 | contig 58053 bp, 59 predicted proteins | sample MA1701074metaG_FD_139574 | JGI IMG/M metagenome (GOLD analysis project Ga0187893, IMG submission 139574) | White microbial mat communities from a basaltic lava cave in the Kipuka Kanohina Cave System on the Island of Hawaii, USA - MA170107-4 metaG ...
CGGCAAAGGAGGATCGGTCATGGGAAAGATGGATGACTTTCTGAAGCCCGAGTCCATGATGACTCCCGGAGTCGCCGGAGCCATCACGATGACCATCTCGAACACGATGTGGGTGCAGTTCGGCGTCCAGCAACGGTGGTCTGCGCTCGTGCTGAGTTTCGCCTTTGGCGCACTGGTGTTCACGGCTACCCGCCTGAAGATATGGCAGCGCTCAATCTATTACGTGCTGAACTCGCTGATCATCTTCTCAGCCGCCGCGGGCAGTAACTATATCGGGTACCAAGTATCCGAAACGGCCCAGACCGCTTCCCTCCTCGAGCCGCCCGCCGTACACGCCATGAGCTGGCCTACGCTGGCCAAGGAGGTGGACGCGGCGGAGTCTTCGTCCCCGATCATCCTGATTGATGATCGCACCGGCCGGAGAGGAGGCTCGAAGCCGGCCGCGACGAAGGAGGACATTGAACGGCTCAAGAAGGAAGCGGAGGAAAAAGAGGCGGAGCTTGAACGACTGCGGGAAGAACTGGCCAAGCGAGAACCACGCGACGACAGCGGTAAAATGGGGAAGCATGACTCCGAAAAGGAGCCTGCGCGACCCCCACAGCAGCAACGCTCGTTTTTCACGCCGAGCGGTTTCTAGGATTCCGCAGCAGGAACCTTACAAGAGCGTCCCGAAGGCGGCGAAGAGCTGGCCAGTCAGGTAGCTCGTGGCCGGAGGGTCGCCCGGCCATCTGCGGCGCATGTAGTCGTTGAGGATGCGCCCGTCGCCCGCGTTGTGCCGATCTGGCTCCCTGAGGTTCATGCGATAGCGCTCGATCCCCTTCGTCACGCTGCTGACGAAGACCACGGTCCCGTCGCTCTCCACCTGCTCCACCACGCCCACGTGCGTGAGCGGGTCGTTGGGAAAGCCGTCCCGATTAAAATCCCAGGTATTGTGGAAGAACACCAGGTCGCCCGGATGGATGTCCGGGCCGTAATGGATCCGTCCGTGCTTGACGGCATGCGCATAGATGCGCCCGACTCCGTTGCCGCCGTCCAGATCGCCAAGATCGCGGTATACATCGATGCCTTGCGCCGCATAGACGCCGCGGACGAGGCCGGAGCAGTCGGACGTGAAGCGCCGGCCGTTCACTTCAACCCGGTCGCCGCCCACGAACCTGGCGGCAGCCCGTGCCGCGGCCTCCTGCTCGGGGCCTTTCACGATGAGATTGCAGCAATCCCTCGCCCGCGCCGGTTGAACGGGAAAGACGGCGCCGGCCTGCCCCTGCAACGGGACGGTCGCGGCGCAACTCTGGACAATGGCCGCGGCCAGGATGCTGAGGAGACTGAGCGTCACATGGGTCGGGAGGCAGGGCAAAGCCATCTGGGGTCAGTATATCGTCCGGCCGCTTGTTGGCAAACCCTGTTTACCGTCCCGGCAGGGGCTGGCCGGCCCAGCCCAGCCGCGAAGCGAAGCCCTTCCCGTACCGGTCGTACAATTCGAAGAACTGGTAAGCCTTGCAATCCGTCACCACTTCCTTGATCTCGGTCAGGTACCGGTCAAAGGTGTATTCAAAGGCCACGCCCTGCCCCCCGACCAGCGTGACGATCCGCTTCTCGGGATCGATCGTGCTCTCCTGGTGAAACACGTAGCGGTAGTAGGGACTTTCGGGACCCCCGATGTGGTGGAGAAACTGCGCCCAGGTCGGCGACTTCTCGAAGGAAAGCCGCTCCTTGATGTTCACGCCCCTGACGGGACCAAAGGGCTCGAAGAATTCCTTGAACATGCTGTCCATCCAGTTGTGCTCGGCGCCGATGTGATGGATTGCATGGTCGAAGGGCACGACCGTGTGGGTTTCCCAGCGGGACCCGGGAGCCCAATGAAAGATGACGCCGGTCTTGGGGCCGTTCCATTCGGTGCCGCCGACCTGCTCCACCTGGTGCTCGATGATCTTGTTGGCCCAGACCCAGTAGAGGAAATCCACGAATCGCGGATCGTCAGGCTTCAACGTCAAGGCCTTGACGTCGAGGGGTGACTCGGGATTGTAGGTCGTCCTGACCTTCTTGCAGTGCTTCTCCCATTGCGCGTCGGACCAGGCCGCCTTGCTCACGGGAAAGGCATCGGCCCCGGTGCCTGGGACGCAGAGCGCGAGGGCGAGTACAGTTGCGGCTACGCTAAAATGTTTCACTACAGGCCGGCCTCCCTGCAATAGGCTTCCGGGGAAAACGGTCGATCGAGCGCCCCTATTGTACCCTATCGCGACTCGCGCCACACCATGACCGCAAGCCCACCGGCGACCACCGCGCCCAGGTAGCTCACCCACATCGGGATCGGCGTGCCCCCGAGAGCCATCACCTGTTCTCCAACGATGACCTTCCAGCCCAGGACGATGCGCGTGACGTGCAGGCCCGCGACAAGCGCGAAGACGACAATGGCAGCGGTGGTGAATGGTTTCATGGTGTGCCTCCAATCGCTCTAGCAGTACGCTGAACAGAGGGAAAAATCAATCGGTGCCGCCTGGGTTTCTGCTATCATGAAGCCATGAAAAGACTCACGGACCTGGCACTGGGCCTGCTGATGGCTGTCACCCTCTCCGGCTGCGTGGCTTGGGGACACGGGCTCGATCCGGTCGATCCGGTGGGCCGGAAGATTTTCCCCTCGCCGACCATCGAGTCGCTGCAACCGACGCTGACCTGGGAAGCCGCCGATCCAGAGGAGAAACCGGGTGCGCGCTACCAGCTGATCGTGTACCGACTGGAGGGGTTCCCGGCTCATGAAGTGATCGTGTATTCCCGGCGGGACCTCACGACCACGTCGCACCGGCTGGACGAGCCACTGCTGCCGAATACTCGCTATCACTGGCGCGTCGGCGTGACCTATTCCAGGGGGACGGAAACACGCACGGAATGGAACGGCTATCGCGGCTTCCATTTCATTCCCCTGCCCTTCATCTGGTTCATCGGATTCACGTCCGGAACCTATTCCTTCGACACGCCGGCCTGAGCCATGACGCAAAAACAGATCTGGCTGAACCTGGGTGGATTGCTCGTGCTGGGCGCCCTGCTCGGCCTGTTGTATTGAATGTCCACCGGCGTGAGGGCGGTCCCGGCGATGACCGAGGCACTTAAAGATCCAGACTCGAAAGTCCGGATTGCCGCCCTGCAGATGCTGGCGGATATCGGCCCCGCCGCAAAACCCGCCGTGCCGAATCTGCTGGAACAGGCACTCCACGATCCCATCGAATATGTCGGCACGACAGCCGCCGGCGCGCTGCTCATTGCCATCGGACTCAGCGCCTGGGTGCAGATCGCCGTGGTCGTCCATCCCGACGCCCAGGGAGCTCTGGCGTATTTCTTCCTGCCGATCTATTTGCTGGGGTTGATTCCCATCGGCTATGCTGTGGGCAGATTGGCGGGCGATCTGCTGTTCAAACAAACTGCCCCGCCGGCTTAAACTCATGGGCACATCACCGATCAAACAGGTCCTTACCATCGCCGGCTCGGATTCCGGCGGCGGTGCCGGCATCCAGGCCGACATCAAGGCGATGTCCGCCAACGGCGTCTTCGCCATGTCCGTCATCACGGCCATCACGGCGCAGAACACCCAGGAAGTCACCGACGTCTTCGAGCTGCCCGCGTCTGTCATTGCGGCGCAGATTGACGCGGTCTTCGACGACTTCGACGTGGCGGCGGTCAAGACCGGCATGCTCTCCTCCACCGACATCGTGCGCGTCGTGGCGAAAATGCTCGCTCCGCAAAAGGTAGCCAACCTCATCGTGGACCCCGTCATGCAGTCGAAGGGCGGCCATGCGCTTCTCAAGCCGGATGCGGTGGAGGCCCTGCGCGCCGAATTGATCCCGCTGGCGCTGGTCATCACCCCGAACGTGCACGAGGCCCAGCAGCTCTCCGGCATGGAGATCAAGACCCTGGCCGACGCGCGCCAGGCTGCGAAGATTCTCCACAAGCTGGGCTGCCGGAATGTGCTGATCAAAGGCGGGCATTTGCTTGCCGAACGGGGGACGGACCTGCTATACGATGGACGTTTCTTCAACGTCTATACAGGTGACTTTATCGACACGCCGCACACCCACGGCACCGGCTGCACCTTTGCGTCGGCCATCGCGGCACAGGTGGCGCGCGGGAATGCCCTGCCGGAGGCGGTGCGGGCGGCCAAGGCCTACGTGACGGAAACGATCCGGCACAGTCTGGCCATCGGCCACGGCAAGGGGCCGACGAATCATTTCTATTTTCTGACACAGCCGTGAACCGCTCGAAGGACACCGCATGAGACTCTCGTACCGGCCGCTCTCGTTTCTCGTCATGGGATTCGTGTGGATGCTGCTGGCGTGCCTGCTCGGGCTCGCGCTCTTTCTGGGCATGACGACGGGCCGGTCCTACGGCCAGGTCGCCCGGTCCCTCCACGTGCACGGCGCACTGATCGGCGGCGTGATGCAGATCATCGCGGGCCTGCTGCTGGCCGGGCGCGAGCGCCATACGTCGGAGCCCGTCATCTTCATCGCCTTGAACCTGGGCACGCTGGGCCTGCTGATCGGGCAGGCGCACGGCCACTTTCCCCTGATGAGCCTGGCGGCTGTTGCGCTCCTCAGCGCCTTCGTCCCGCTCAGGAGCGACCTCGTCCGCCAGATCCGCCACAGCGCCGTGGGCGCGCCCATGAGCTACTGGCTCTATGGCATCGCAATCGTGTCGCTGGCCGGCGGCCTGCTGGCCGGCACGGCGGTGCCGTTCCGGCAAATGCCCTACGCCATCATCGGGCAGGGCCGCCTGGCGCACATACATCTATTGACCCAGGGCTTCGTCCTCATGATGATCATCGGGGCCATGCACGCGCAGTTTCCGGCCTTTCTCAACGGACGCCTGCACAGCCCGATGCTGGGGCAACTGACATTTGCGTTCCTGCCGCTCGGCTTCGTGGTCCTGCTGGCGGGCTTCCTGACAGGAAAACTGTGGGTCCAGATTCCCGGCGGCGCGCTCATGCTGATCGGCGCCCTGCTCTACACCTATAACATCGCGCGGACATGGATGGACGCGGGCCGGCCGCGGAAACCGGCATCCGATTTTTGCCTGCTCGCCACCTTTTATCTCGTCATCGCCATCGCCTGCGGCATCCTGGTGTCCGTCAACGCGCTGGGGGATCCGCCGTTCGTGCCGTTCGGTTCGCTGCACCTGGCCGCCTACACGCACCTGGCCTTCATCGGATTCATGCTCCTGTCGCTCATGGGCGCGCTCACCGATCTGCTGCCCCGTCTGATGGCGGAGGACCGGGCGCCAAGCCACAATAAACGCGGCCCCTACGAATCGGCGCTGAACGCCATCATGAGCCGCTGGAGCCCGGTCCAACTCTGGACGATCAGCGTCGGCACGATGTGCCTGGCCGTGGTCGCCGCGCTGGTCTGGCAGTACCCGCTCAATTCGTGGCCCGTGAAAACCGTGGCGCGGGCTGGTTCGTTCCTGTTGTTCACCGGCCTGGCCCTGTTCACCGTCACCATCGTGCGGATGCTAATCGAAGACCCTGACCGAGCGCGATCCTGAATTCCACCCGGTAACAACCCCTACACGTCTTCCATGAAGGCGGCGCCACACGTCTCCGCGCTGGGCAAATTCGTGTGGACACGTTCGCGCATATTCATTTCGTTCGAGTCATTTCGTTTTTCTCTTTTTTGACTCACTGCCGACGCAATGCAACTTCGCAATATTCCATGCGCAAGGCGTTTCGCATGCGCCTGCTATACTTTCCCCCGCTCATGTTCCGACAATTCTATGTTTGTAACGCGAGGTGACCCCATGCCGGACCGATTCACAACGCTCGTGCCCGAACCGTGGCGGAGTCTCGTCGACTTCCTGCTCATTCCCCTGTCCTGGATTCCAGACATGCAGCAGTCGCTCCTATCCTTTGTGCTGGGCTCGGCGTCCGGATGGACGGCGGCCGCCTATTTTCTCTTCCTGCTCTTTCCCGTGCTGCTCTGGCTCAGCGCCGTCTGGTGCACGCAACTGTCGCTGTACACGCTGCCGTTCCGCTCGGGGCGGGTGGATCTGGTCAAGCTGGTCCTGCTGGCCTGGTGGGACGCCGCGCTGGCCGTCTGGATGTACTGGACTGGCCTGGGGCGGTTCGTGGCGGTGCTCGCCGGCTGGATCTTCACGCTGGCCCGTCTGGCGCTCCGGCTGGTTGCCGAGACGATACGCCAGGTCGTCATGCTGCCCTTCACGATGACGGGACGCATGACCCAGAGTTATTTCCAGCCCGGCGTGCCGTGGATCGCCTTCCTCCTGCTGGTCTTCTGGTGTCTGCTGGAGGCGATGATCTTCACCTACACGCTGCTGCCGACGGTGACGGAGGTTCTGGCCGGCATCGTGGGAGCCGAGGCCTCGCCCTACACGACGACCGGGCTGTTCATCTTTCTCACCCTGCTCATCATGGGCAGCTTCGCCTGCCTCCAGACTTTTGCCGACGCCATCAAGCACCGCGAGTACAAGTTTCTCGTGCAGATGATCGTCATCGAGGTTTTCGTGATGACCTTCGAGGTGATGTTCCTCTACCGCGAGCTGGTGGACGCCATCACGCCATGGATCGCCCAGCAGACCGGGGAACGGTTCCAGCCGGGCCTCGGCTTTACGCTGACGCTGGCCACGTTCGGCTGGGCAGGCGTCCGCGGCATGACCTGGTTCCTCTTCGGCCAGTACGGCACGCCGCCCCTGCTCGCCTTCATCTCGCGGCAGCCGCTGGTCAGGCCGGAGGCGGAAGGCGCCGCGCTGGCGCCGGCTTCGCAGAAGCCGGCCTGGTGGCAGGCGCCGGTCGAGGATTTCAAGCGCGAGGTCGGCTGGCTGCATGAGAAGGGTGATGAGCTGATGGAATATCTCATGCTGCCGGTGCTTCACGTGGCGGGCGCCGCGCTGAACTTCGCCATGATCCTTGTGGCCGCGCGGCCGGTCTTCGGCATTCCCTTCAAAAGTCTCAAGGAAGTCTTCGAAGCCAGGGAACTGCTGCCCGCCATGCGCTGGCAGCCGAAGAAGGTGGCGTCATGACTGCGCTGCGCTCGAAGCTGACGACCTCGTTTGTGGCCGGCCTGGCGCTCGCGGCCGCGCTCGCCGGCTGCACCGTGCAGGCCGGCGAGCAGCCGCGCAAGGCGCACACGACGCTCTTCATCGGCGTGGATGCCAGCGGCTCGTTCAAGCACTCCGGCTATTATGACAATGCGCTGACGTTCCTCGCCCATTACATCTACGGGCACCTCCACGAGCTCGGCGGGCTGGACAAGCCGCAATCCCTGTTCGTCGCCAGCGTGGGCGGGCAGAACGTCAACGAGCCGAAGACGTTCCATCCGATCCATGACTTCGAGGGCAAGGACATCGCGCAGATCGAGGCGGATCTGCGGAAGTGGTTCCCGCCCTCCGACAAGGTGACGGACTTCTATCCCTTCTTCCAGGAGGTCGCCCGCATCACGAAGGAGCGTAATCTGGTGCTGGCGCCGATCACCCTAATGGTCGTGACGGACGGCGTCCCCGACGCCGCCACGCCGGACGGCAAGGCCGGCACGCGGGAGCTGTACGAGCGGATCAATCTGAAGCCGCTCGAGTACCTGGCCCGGAACGTGACGGTCCGGCTGACCTACGTCAGCCCGAAAGTCGGCGAACAGTGGCGGACGCACGTGACCCGCCAGCGCGTACGGCTCTGGACCGTGGATGCCGAGGTCATGAAGGGCTGGAAGAATCAGATGCAGGCCGACGTGGACCTTGCGCAGCAGAACAAGTTCTGGAAGTGGGTGCAGGATAATGTAGACTTTCGCGTCCGCGCCAACAAGGCGTAGCAGTCTCGTTACTTGTCATTCGTGATTCGTTGACCGCAAGAAATATTTCCGGCGAATAACGATTAACGTTTAACGAATAACGTCTTTTGAGTCTCACATCGCCTCTCCACCCGGACTTTGCTAGAATGCCGGTATGGAAGAGGCGCTGACCTTCACGGACCGGCACGGCCATCGCGTGGCCGGCATCCTCACGGCGCCCAAGGCCAGGACCGACCGCGTGGCGCTCCTCTGCCACGGCTTTCTCTCCAACAAAAACAGCACGACGAACAAGACCCTGACCCGCGCGCTGACCGAGCAGGGCCTCGCCACGTTCCGGTTCGATTTTTTCGGCCAGGGCGACAGCGAGGGCCCGTTCGAGGCCATTACCATCACCATCGCCCTTGGGCAGGCTCTGGCGGCGCTGGACCTGCTTGCGGCGAAAGGCTACAAGCGGATCGGCCTGGTCGGATCCAGCTTCGGCGGGATGATCGCGCTCCTGACAGCCTCTCAGAGGCCTGAACTCGCCTGCCTGGGCCTTAAATGCCCCGTGGCGGACTTCGCCGAGGTCCTGCGCCTGGAGTTCGGCGAGGCCGGCATGGAACGCTGGAAAACGCACCACGAAATCCCGGATGTGACCGGCGGGTCCAAACCGGTCCGCCTGCGCTACGCCCTCTACAAAAACTGTCTCACCTTCGACGGCTACGAGGCGGCGGCTTCCATCAAGATCCCGACGCTGATCGTGCAGGGCGAGAAAGACGAGCTGGTCCCGCTCCACCAAGGCAGCCGCCTCATGGGAGCCCTGCAAGGCAAGCGGCAGCTCGAAATTCTCCCCGGCGCCGACCACGGCTTTACCAAGGGCGAGGATTTCAAAAAAATGGCGACGCTGCTGACCGATTGGATGGTGAAACACCTCACATGAAGAGCCTGCGCGACGAGCAAATTGAAATCCTGAAAGCCCTCTATCCCTCGTACAAGGAGGAGGTCTACCGGCGGCGCGAGCAGATGATGAAGCTGACGGCCTTTGCCTGTTCGTTCCTGGTTCTCCTGCTCGTCACCATGCTGACAACCTCGGCCCCATCACATCCGGATGTCACCACGGCCCTCTTTGCCGTCACAGGCGTGGCGCTCTTTGCGGCCCTCTTTGCCTATCTGATTCTCCAGCAGCGCAACCGCCACCGCATGGCCAAGGAATCCCTGATCGAGATCGAACGATTGCTAGGGCTTTACGACGAAGGGTTTTATCTGGAAGGCAGGTCGCTCTATCCGGAACACTGGCAGACCGACTGGCTCGGCGACCGCAGCGTGACCGTCTACCTGACAATCCTGACGACGCTCACCGTGCTGGTGATGGCGTCTGTATTCATACGGCTCTAAGGCGCTGCGGACTTTGCGCAACGGAAGCCTGTGTAACTGTTGCGCGTAGAAAGCGGGAGCTTAAAACGCCCATAGGTCAGCATGTATTTTGCCATGTCCGACCAGGACCCTCCGCGCAGCACCTTGAACTGTCCCTGCTCCGGTCCGAACGGGTTCTTCTCAGGACTGTTTCCGTAATAGGCGCCGTCGTACCAATCCTGCGTCCATTCCCAGACATTGCCTCCCATGTCGAAGAGGCCATAGGGACTCTTGGCCTTGTCATACTTCCCGACCGGCATTAATACCTGACTGTAGCTGAACCGGGCACCGAGCGCATAGTTGGCCAGATCGGGCATGGGTTTCTGATTGCCCCAGGGATACTGCCGCTCATCCGTTCCGCGCGCGGCCTTTTCCCATTCTGCTTCGGTCGGCAGCCGCTTGCCGGCCCATGTGCAGTAGGCCTCGGCATCCTCCCAGTTGACGCCGATCACCGGACGATCGCCATGCTCGGCAAGCTTCACGGTTTCCCAGTAGCTTGGGGGCTCACGATTGGTGGCGGCGAGAAACCGCGCGTAGCGGGCCACGGTCACCTCATAGAGATCCATGGAATAGGCATCCAGCCGGACTCTGTGGCGCGGCCGTTCGTCCTCCAGGCCGATCATGCCGTCCACGCCCATCCAGAACTCCCCGGCCGGGATCGTCGCCATCGGCGCATCGTCACCCTGGACCGAGGCTTCCTTTTTCTGTTTGCGGAGCTTGTCGAGTTGCGCTTCGGCAGGAAGAACCCAGGCTGCGAGGAGGAGGATGGCGAGAAAACCAGAGAGGACACCACTCGGTTGCATATCTAATAAATTCTTCCGCCAACAACCCAGTGGCGATCATCGATCACGTCTATCATCAGACGAGAGAGATTCAGTTCTGCCAATTGCGCGGCCACTTCGTCTTCGGTAAACGCGGCCAAGAGCGAATTGTAGAAGTCATGACGAAGGATCGCCGGCTCGTTGGCCGCATACTGGTCCACGATTGCCTGCGCCGCTTCCGGCGATTCGGGCCGCAGCAGATCCATGATCATCACGTAGGAGCCGGACTTCACCTGCTTCTTCAGGCAATACCAAAATTGAAACGGATTGGGGATATGATGCAGGAGCGAGTTGGACAGGGCGGCATCGGCCGGCTCGGCAAGCGAGAAGGTCTGCATCCGTTCACATTTCAACGCGATTCGATCCGTCAAATCCGCTGTCTTGACCGCCGCCTCTGCCAGCATGATCATCGGCGGCGAAGCATCCACCGCCGTCACGCGGCACTTTGGCAGGGCCCTCACGAAACGAATGGGAATATCAGCCGGTCCGCAGCCTAGGTCCAGCACATGTCCTTCCGTGAAGTCCGGGTAATATTCAATGAATCGGCTGACGAAGCCCTGGTTCTCCTCCTCAAAATCGGCTTTCGCATACACAGCCGCCTGCTCGGGATCGTCCATCAGTTCTGGTTCCAGGACTCGCGGTATCATCGTGTTTACTGGAGAAGGCTATGGGCTATAGGGTGAGAGATTGTCTCAACCCATTGCCTATCGCCCATTGCCTATTGCCTCAATCATTACTGGATCACCCTGCTTCACGACGCCCTCGGCAAGCACTCGCGCATAGACGCGGCTCCAGCCAGGATGTTTCTTCTGGGAAATGCGGGAATAGTCCTCGTCCTTGAACCAGCAGGCGTTGTGCTTGCACGGCGCCGTGTAGTTGAGCACTTCCAGCTTCACGTCGTCCCCGACGCTGAGCCTGGTGCCAGGTTTGATGTACTTCCAATCGAGGCCGGCAATGGTGAAATTTTCCCCGGCCGATCCTGCCGCGATCGAATGACCTTCTAGGCGAAGCGCCCCAATCACCTCCAAGGAATAGACACAGACCGCCCGATCCGGTCCGCCATGGACCTCACGATTGCGCTGGCGGTCGCCTTCCACGCCGTCTTTGGTGACGCGGGCCCGGGGAACAGCCAGCTTCGGGACTCCGCCGTTGGACACGCTGATTTGATGCAGATACGGATGCGTTCCTGTCTTCGCCATGTTTCTCCTTTGCATGAACCCGGTGTTGTGCCGGCTTCCGGTTCCCGGTATCTTAGCAGGCACGCAACTCGCCGCACCACCCCGCTTGACAGGTTGCAGCATCCTTGTTAGCTTCGTGGTCCAGTGCGTCCGTTGGAGTCGACAACGCGATAACCAGGAGGTCACGCAATGAAACAGGTGGTCGGATTGTTCACGATCGCGGTACTGGCGCTGACGGTCTCTGCCTGCACATTTAAAGGCACGACCAAGGAAACGACCGATACCACTTCGAATATTACCGGCACGACGTCCGGCAAGTCGTGGTTCGAGGGCGGTCTGGTCAAGAAGGACCAGGAAGTGAACGCTTTTGCGGACTTGAACTTCGAGAATCTCAAGCAGGACATGGCGATGGGCCGCGGGGAATACCTGGCGTCGCTGGGCTCGCTGATGGACATCGCGCCCGCCCACCAGGACGAGTTCTTCGCGCTCACGCAGACCCACTACACGACGCTGATCCGCTCGGAACAGACGACGCCGTCCGAACTGCTGGTGGCCATCAATCAGATTCTGGCAGCTGCTCGCGCCTCACGCGATTAACTGACCCCTTCTGCGCGCTTTCGGCCGGGCTGATGCAAGTCAGTCCGGCCGTTTTTTTATTCAACGCAGAAATAAAATGACCGCCAGACACACCGTCGCATTATTCAGCATGTGCGCCAGGATGCCCGGCAGGACGCTGCCGCTCCGCTCGTACACCCAGGCCCAGAGCATCCCGCTCCACAGCACGCTTGCGAATCCCAGCACGCCATAGCCATGCGCAATCGCGAAGACGGATGAACTGATGAGCGCGGAGGCGACGAACCCGAACCGGCGGCGGAGCGTGGCGAAGAACAGCCCGCGAAAGACGATTTCCTCGAACACCGGCGCAAAGACGATCGTTTCGGCGAGGCTGGACGCCAGTTTCACCGGATCGCCCCAGATCATCGCTTCGTCGAACCCTTCCGTCCAATGGCTGGAGAAGCCGGCCGGCTCGGCGACCAGCGTGATCGCCCACTCGCCCAGCAGTCCCGCCGAGGCCACGGCGCCCACAAGCCGCCAGCACCGTCCCCAGCCGGACGCCCCCGGCACAAACCCGAGCCCCTCGTGCAGCCCCATCCCGGCCGGCTGGAACAAATGCCGGCGGGCCAGCAGCAGCAGCGGCAGATAGGTCAGCGGAACCGCCACGACGCGGACGATTTCATCCCCGAGCGACAGGACCGCATACATGGCGAGAATCCACAGAGCCCCGCCTCTGAGCAGTACCACCGCGCCCACCGATCCCGGCCAGGGCGGCGGAACGACGACGCCGCCGACGGCGAGCGCGGCTGCATCGCGCCGGAAATGCGCTCGCAGAACAAGCGCCAGCAGGATGCCGGACAGGATGATCCCCAGATCGAGCGCCAGCATCACGCGCGCCCGCCAGAGCAGGGCTTCGCCACGGGCCGCCAGGTTGTCCTGCGCCTCCGACAGCCAGGCCCGGTCGCCGGCCTGCGTGGCCAGACTGACCGCCAGACGGTCGGCGAACCATCCGTCCGGCACTTCACTGTCCAACCCGTCGCGCAAGGCGCCAGCCTCGTCCGCCCCGATCTGCGCCTGGTCCAGATAGGCCGCCTGCAGCAGGCGGGCATAGACCGGAAACGGAGCCGGCAGTTGCTCCCATCCCTTGATCTCGTCCCGCACCTTCTCAAGCCGGCCGGTCTCCCCTTGCAGCACCGAGAGGTAGACGAGGGTCAGCGGCTCGTTCGACACGTCGGCCAGCTCTTCGTACCAGGCGCGCGCCTCCGCCATCTCGTCCGCCCAGCCGGTGGTCGCCTCGTAAAAGACATGCTCCCAGGCCGGCGTCTGGGCAATGGCATATTCCAGATCCATCGTGCGGGTGACGATCAAAGCCAGCGCCCGGTCCTTGTCCTCCACCCGCTCCAGGCGGGGCGTCGAGAACACCACGTTGGCCAGCAGCAGAATGCCGCCTGCCAGGATCACCGCGGCAAGAACGGTCAGCGCCCGCGAGAACCCCGGCACAGGTGGAATTGCCGGATCCGGCTGCGGCACCGGTTCCGATTGAGGGGGAAGCGTATGGGAGAGATCCGCGTCCAAGCCTGCGCAGTATAGCAAGGCCGGGATTCCCCGCACCAATCTTTGGCTTCGGCGATTCGGCACAGCAGTGGCGTCCATGCGACCGGTTGGGTATACTGACGCGCCGATGAACACCCAACACGACCGTCGCTGGAAGGACCGCCGCCAGAAAGGCGCCGCGCACGTCAGGCGATCGCTGATGACCTGGGCAGCCGCCTGCCTGGCTGTCGGCGTCTTGGCCGGCGTGACCTATTGGGGCATTCACGAGTGGATGGCCCGCGCCGAGAAGCCCGTCACGCTGGCGCCGGAAATCGTGGCCGACTATCTCCATGCGGTCATCGAGGCGCAGCGCACAGTCTATACGACCAACGTCGTGGACGCCTTGAAAGACAAGGGCGTGCATGCCGAAGAACATTGGAAACAGCAGAAGGCCCTGCCCCTGCCCGCGCAGATGATTCTGGACGGCGGCCGGCTCGTCGCCGACAAGGGGCTGGGCATCAAGTACCGACTGGCCAGCCTCATGCCCATCTACGTGTGGAACGCGCCGGCCAACGACTTCGAGCGCAAGGGGCTCGAAGCCGTCGCGAAGAATCCGGACAAGCCGTTCACGGGATTCGTCCGCGTCGGCCGCGACCGGTTTTTCCAGGCGGTCTACGCCGACCGGGCCGTCTCGCAGGCCTGCGTCCAGTGCCACAACGCCCACCTGAACAGCCCGAAAAAGGATTACCAGTTCAACGATGTGATGGGCGGCATCATCATCACGATCCCCGTCAGCGACAAATGACCGTCCATGCCTTTCGAAACGTGCGCGTGGTGGACGGCCTGGGCCGGACGCTGCCGCGCGCGACCGTAGTCGTGAAAGGCGACCGCATCGCCGCCGTGGGCGATGCCGGACAGGTCGCCACACCGCGTGGCGCCATCTGCATCGACGGTCGCGGGCTGACGCTGCTGCCGGGCCTGATGGACTGCCACGTGCACCTCTGCCTGGGCGGCGACGCAGACGTGGTCCAGACCCTCCAGCAGGACGATCCAGCCCTGACCCTGCTCAAGGCCGCCCGCCATGCCCGGCAGACGCTGGAGGCGGGCTTCACCACCGTCCGCGATGTCGGCTTCCGGGACCATTCCATCTTTCAACTCAAGCGCGCCATCGATTCGGGCCTGCTGCCCGGCCCCCGCATTGCGGCGGCCGGCCGGGTGATCTGCATGACCGGCGGGCATGCCCGCTTTATCGGCCAGGAAGCAGACGGCCCCGACGCCGTGGTGGCCGCTGTGCAGGAACAGATGGATGCCGGCGCGGAAGTCATCAAATTCATCGCCTCGGGCGGCGTGCTGACGCCCGGCACCTCGCCGGACAGCGCGCAGATGACGCCCGAGGAATTATCGGCAGGCATGACGGCCGCGCGCCGGGCCGGCCGCCGCGTGGCGGCCCACGCACACAGCGCGCAGGGCATGAAGAACGCCGTCCGGGCCGGCGCCCATTCGATCGAACATGCCACGTTGATGGACGAGGAGGCCGCCGCCCTCATGAAAACCCACGGCACCGTGATGGTGCCGACTCTCTCGGCGCTCGCCACGACGGCCGGCTGCGGCCTGGCCTGCGGCGTGCCGGAGACGGCCATCGCCAAGGCCAAGGCCATCGTGCCCCGTCATAAACAGAGTTTCAAAATGGCGCACCGAACCGGCATTGCCATTGCCATGGGCACCGACGCCGGCACGCCGTTCAATCTTCACGGCGAGAACGCGCAGGAATTGGAGCGGATGGTGGCGCTGGGCATGACCCCGACGGAGGCGCTCGTCGCCTCGACCTCGTCAGCGGCGCGGCTCATCGGCATCGCCGACCGGGTGGGCACGATCGAAGCGGGAAAACTCGCCGACCTGCTGCTGATCCGGGGCAATCCCCTCTCGCGGATTACGTTATTGCAGGACCGGGAGCGGATTGTCGGCGTGATGCAGGCGGGAAAATTCGTGGCGGGTCCACTTTCACGAGAACACGCGTAACACTATCTCCTCTCATATAACAATTCCAGTGCCGAACTGAATCCTCCGATGCGGCCCTTCTGGAACGTTTCTTCAAAACGCTGCCGCAGCGAGTTGACGGAAGCCGCATCGTCCTTCCGCACCACCCCCTGCGAGGCCATCATCTGCACCGCGACATCCAGAATGCGGTCCCGGCGCGCATTCATCTCCTCCGTCACGAACTCGGGAAGGATTTCCGCGCCGCGCCCGGCCACGATGGCCTCCTTGAAGGTGTCGTAGCCCTGCGCAGCCACCGTCCGTTCGCGCACGACCGCCAGTTCCGCCTTGATCCGTTTCGTGTTCTTGATCAGCAGGGCAAACAGTTCCTTGCGCCCCTCGTCGAACAGCTTCTCCTCCATCTGCTGGAGGACGACGTCAGGATTCGGCGTCTCGTCGAGAACTTCGTCGCCAAACCGCAGGCGGTCGTAGGCCCGCCTCTTCTCCGGATCGCCGACCACCTCGTAGGCGGCATTGATCTCGCGGATCTTTTCCTCGGCCGTCTTGTCGCCGGGATTCCGGTCCGGATGGTATTGCAGGACGAGCTTCCGGTAGGCCTTTTTGAGATCCTCGTCGGAAACGTCGCGCGGCACGCCCAGGGTATTGTAAAAATCTTTTCGGATCATCGCAGCCGCATGATAGCAGAGGCGATTGACTTCACCAAGAACCGATGCAACACTGGCTCATGCATTCGATGCGTTCTCCGACGCGCACCATCGTCCTGGCCGTCCTGTGCGGCACAGCCTTCGCCGCCACGATCGAAGCGGAGCCGTCCGCAACAACCGACGCGCTGGCGGAGGCGCTCAGAAGCGTGTCGGGTGCCAGGATGCTGAAGGACGTCGTCAACCTTAGCGGTCCCGAATTCAACGGACGACAGGCCGGCACGACGGACGATCTGCGATCCGGCGTCTGGGTCACCGATCGCTTCAAATCGCTCGGCCTCAAGCCTGCGCTCATCACCACGAAACAGCTCAATCCGGTCGTCGGGGAATGGGCCATCGCGGAACAGGTCCTGACCACGCGCATCCAGAACAGTCCGTCGCTGGAGTTGCTCTCGAGCGGCACACCGATCCCTGCCCGTCTCGGCCCCGATTATCTGCCGATCCTGGATTCGGCTGCGGTCAAGATCGATGCGCCGGTGACCTTCGTCGGCTACGGAATTTCCGATCCGGAGCACGGCGTGGATGACTATGCCGGCGTGGATGTGCAGCACCGCGTGGTCCTGCTGCTGCGCGGAAAGCCGGACCACTATGCCCCGCATGTGTCGCAGGCCGACAAGGAACGTGTGGCGCGAGAGAAGGGCGCGGCGGCCATGCTGATCGCCACGGGCCCGATCCTGAGCGCCTACGAAGCGCGCCGCGGTGTCGGCGGGGCGCCGATGGCCTCCTACAGCCTCTCCAAGGAAGACCGCCGCCTGGCCGGCGCCTGGATCAGCACAGCCCTGGCCGAGGTGATTGTCTCGGCGAAGGGACGTTCGCTCAAAGATCTCCAGGTGCAGCTCAACCGCGAGCCGAAGAGTCAGCCGCACGACACCGGTGTCACGGCCCACATCTCATGGACCAGCTGGCAGACGCAGGGGGCCGTCTACGATTTCATGGCGATGGTCCGCGGCCACGATTCAAAGCGTCGCGAGGAGACGATCGTGATCGGCGCGCACCGCGACCATTTTGGCTTTCAGGGCGGATTGGTATTCCCGGGCGCCGACGACAATGCCTCCGGAACGGCCGTCCTGCTGGAAGTCGCGCGGGCCCTCTCGAAGATGAAACCCACACGCTCGATTGTCTTCGTATCCTTCAGTGGAGAAGAGCAGGGCCTGCTGGGCTCGCACCTCTACGTCCGCGAGCCGGTCCGCCCCCTGCCGGAAACCAAGGCGATGATCAATGTCGACCATGCGGGAGTCGGCAACGGCCGCCTCACCGTCGGCCTGGCCGATCTCTCCAAGGACGCAGCCATGAAAGCCGGCAAGGCGAGTGGGCAGGCGGACAAGCTGGACCTCTTTGGATTTTTCCCCGGCGGCGATCATGTGCCGTTCAAGGAAGCCGGCGTGCCAACGGCTACCGTCGTCAGCGGCGGACTGCATCCGGACTTCCACCAGCCAACCGACACGGCCGACAAGGTCAAACCGGAGATTCTGGAATCAACTGCGCGATTTGTGCTGGCGCTGGCCTGGCAGTTGGCCAATGCGCCGTAAGCGTTATGGAATGTCGATGAGGGGCTGGAGTTCGTCCAATATTGAGGATTGGATCGGCGGAAGTGGAACGACAAGACGGGGAACAGGCGGAAAGACCGTGGGAGACCCGCTTTGATTGGCGCCCTGGATCAACCCGATGCTCAACTGGGGACCGAGCGTCATCATCCCGCCGATGTTTGCCTGCCCGCTGGCCAGGCGGAAATTGAACGATTCGAAGTTGTTGCCGAAGTTGTACATGTACCCCTGGTTGCCCTGACTGTCCACGTAGAGATTGCCTGGCCCGGTCAAATTGAACAGCGTGCCGACCCCGCCGCTCATTCCACGCACGCCCGACGCGGACTGCGCCCAGGCCGGCTCACTGCAAGCCAGAAGCGCCACGACGGCAATGAGCAGCCATCCCCCTGGCCGGGACAGTGGTCGGATTTCTCGCTTCTGCGTGACAGCAACCAACATACGTTAGTATAGTATGGCTCGAATCGGACGATTACGCAAGAAACAGACTATGGGACGACAACGCACACAACCGAGTGCACTCCTGGCAATACTGCTCGCGGGCGGACTGGTGTTCGCCTCGAACGAGGCGTCCAGCCAACCAGAGGGGACCAAACCGCCGCAGGAACGGCGGCATTCGGTCGCGCTCGCGGATGCCGTCGTGCAGGCCCTCGAACGCAATCTCGACATTTCCATCAGCCGGAAGACCAAGGAGAGCCGCCTCGCCGACATCGTCGGGGAGCAGGCCAAGTTCGACCCGACGCTCAGCTTGAATGGACAATACAACCGTGCCGTCCAGCCGCTGAACCGACCCGTGTTCGGAGGCACCGGCCAGAATTTGAACGAGATTCTTACGTTCGATCAGCGGAACCACTCGCTGACCGCGGACGTGACCCAGAATTTAATGACCGGCGCGAACTACGACTTGAACTACAGCCCGTCCCGGTCCAACGTAAATAAAAACGTGGCCACCGGATTCCTTTTCAACCCCGCCTATGCGGGCGGTCTGGCCTTCACCCTGACCCAGCCGCTGCTGCGCAACTTCGGCACCGAGGTGAACCGCACCTTCATCCAGGTGGCCCAAAACAATGCCAAGGTGGAAGAACAGGTCTTTGCCGACCGTGTGTTCACCGTCGTTGCAACCGTCGAGCAGAACTTCTGGGAACTGGTCTTCGTGAACGAGAACCTCAAGGTCGCCGAATCGGCCCTGAAGGCCGCACAGGAGCTGCTCTCGACCAACCGGGCCAAGGCCAAGGCCGGCGTCATGTCCATCGTGGACGTGCTGCAAGCCGAGGCGGCCGTCGCGTCGCGCGTCGAACAGGTGCTCGTGGCCGAGAAAGCCATCCGCGATCAGGAAGACCAGTTTCGACGGCTCTTGAACCCGGCTGAGGAAGAGCTCCGGCAGGATCTCCGGCTCACGCCGCTGGACAAACCCAGCCAGACACTCGAAGCGATCAGTCCGGAAGAAACGATCGACGTGGCGCTGGAACGGCGTCCGGAAATCCTGCAGGCCAGGAAAAATCTCGAAACGGCCGACGTCAACGTCAAGTTTGCCAAGAACCAGATGCTGCCGAACCTTTCGTTCCAGGGCACCTCCGGCATGGCGGGGCTTGGCGGGAATGCCGGTGACATGGTGAACAAAAACTTCAGCGGCGACTTCTACAATTACGGCGCGGGCCTGGTCTTCAGCTACCAACTCGGCAACCGCTCCGCCACCAGCCAGTACAACAAGCGCCAGCTCGAAGGCCTGAACGCCAGGGCCTCGCTGGCCAGCGTGCGGCAGCAGGTGATCGTGAGCGTGCGCGAAGCGGTGCGGCGCGTCCAGACCGACTTCAAGCGGATCGAGACCACGCGATCCGCGCGCATCATGGCGGAAAAGCAGTTGCAAGCCGAACGCGAGCGGTTGAATGTCGGCTTGAGCACCACCCGCTTCGTGCTCGACTTCCAGCGCGACCTGGCCACCGCGCAGGGCAATGAGCTACGCGCAATCGTGGACTACAACAAGTCGCTGTCCAATTTGTCTCGAAACAAAGCGACGACCCTCGAGCGGTACAACATCCAACTGCAGTAGCGGTTTTGAATCCGGTCTCTCCCGAGCGATTGGCGTGGCTGGCTGGGCTGCCAGTCCTCACCACCATCCTTTTCTACACGCTTCCTGCAGACTTACAGAGCCACCGGGCGCTGCAGTTCTTTCCGCAAGCCGCCGCCTATGCGATGCTGGCCTGGTGGGCCGTGCGGAACTCGGACATGACTGCCAGATTGGGACTCCGTCCCACTCAACTTGGCGAGGGCCTGCGCTGGGGAGCCGCCACCGGTCTGATCCTGGGCGCAACGAACGTCGGCATCATCCTCTGGCTGGTTCCCCGACTCGGCTACGACATTGCCTTTTTACGCGAGACGCCCCATGCGCAGATTTCACCGGCCATCATGCTGCCCTGGTTCATTCTGCTGATTGCCCTATTCGTCGAAATCAACTTTCGAGGATTCCTCCTGGGCCGGCTCCTCGCTCTGACGGAACAGATGGCGCCTTCTCTCCCCCTACCGCTCGTTTCAGGACTGGCCATTGGAGCCACGGCCCTGACCTTTTCCTTCGATCCCTTCATGGTGGTAACCTTCCGGCATCTGCATTGGGTCGCCGTGTGGGACGGATTGATCTGGGGCCTGCTCTGGGTGCGGCTGCGGAACCTCTACGTACCCATTGTGGCCCACGCAATCGAAGTGATGGTGGTGTATTCGGTCATCAGAGCGGTCCTGGCGTGAGTCTATATCGAGAAAGGGAAACACATGCCTGAATTGATCAAGTACGGAATCTATTTTGTGATCGGAGGGATCGTCGTGAGCGTCTCGACTTATCTCGGCGCCAAGGGCGAAGGGTTTATGGCCGCGCTGGCCAGCACGTTTCCAGCCATCACAGGCGTGACCTTCGTCCTGATCTATTTGAACGGCGGTTACGACGCGACGTTGATCTATGCCAAGAACTTATTGTGGTTTGTTCCGCCGTGGCTGGCCTACGTGGGCTTCATGATCGTCGCCCTCACCCATCTGGGGTTCTGGGTCACGATGGCCGGCTCGCTGGCAGTCTATATGGGCTGCGTGGGTCTGCTCCGGCTGGTACTACGATAGCTTCGGCGGTTATTTGCCGCCCTTTTCGATTAACGTGGCTCCGCAGTGTTTGAGCTGTTCGGGGCTGGCCACGAACTGTGGTGTCTGTTCGTTGTTATATTGCTTCCGTGCGACTTTCTCCACACTGAGCTGCCTCGAACGAAGCGCCCGCTTCTATACAAGCCGTCGGCATTCTCGTGAGGGTTGTTAAGCTCCGCGAGGATGGCGGAATAATGACCGCAACTTTCAAAGGAGCATTTTTTGCGACAACCATCGGCGGAGTGGTGGGTTTCAAATCCGGCCTTATGGTGATGCATCCGGCCAGAAATAATCCCAGCAGGAATACGAGTGAGCCCTTGCTCAGCAGCATTATCTCTAGCCTCCTCGCGTCACTGAACGATCACTAACGTAAGCAAGCTATTCTTTCCCTGTAGTCCTGTGAAGCTCGCTTGCCCCACACAAGCGGACTTGTTACGATGCTGAAATTTCCATCCTGGCGAGGCCTTTCGATGCCCAACAGTAGCAAGCCATCCCGTGAATCAAGCGACTTGATCGTCGAAGGCGCGCGGCAGAACAACCTCAAGAACATCTCGCTCCGCATCCCCCACGACAAAGTGACCGCGATTACCGGCGTGTCCGGCTCCGGCAAGTCGTCGCTGGCCTTCGACACGCTCTTCGCCGAAGGCCAGTGGCGTTACGTCGAATCGCTCTCGACCTATGCCCGCATGTTTTTGGAGAAGGTGGATCGCCCTGATGTAGACCGGCTCGTCAACGTGCGCCCTGCCATTGCCATCGAGCAAAAGAACCCCGTCCGCACGGCCCGCTCGACGGTCGGGACCGCGACGGAAATGGCCGATCTCCTCCGGCTGCTCTTCGCCAAGGTCGGCAAGCCAGTCTGTCCCGATTGCAGGCAGGAGGCTCGCGGCTACCATCCCGGATCGGTGGCCGATGACCTGATCGCCCGGTTCCCCGACGGCCGCGCGATGGTCCTGTTTCCGGTGAAGGACCTGGGGCCAGGCCATGATCGCGCGCTGATTGAATCCCTGCTGACACGCGGATTTGTACGGTTGAAATGCGGGGATGAGTTGATAGACCTGCAGCCAGGCGCAGTTCTGCCACGAAAGAAGGACGCCGATCTTCACGTCGTACTGGATCGGGTGGTCATTCGGCCCGACAACCGGAACCGGATCATCGAAGCGGTCGAGACCGCGTTCCGTGAAGGCAACGGACTCTGCCGCGCCGAGGTCATCGGCCAGGGACTTCAGACCTACAGCATGAAATTCCGCTGCCAGTCCTGCGGCAGGACCTTCGAGCCGCTCAGGCCGATCCTGTTTTCCTTCAACCATCCGCTGGGCGCCTGCCCGGAGTGCAAGGGCTTTGGGAACATCCTCAAATACGATGAGGATCTGGTCATTCCCAACCGCAACCTTTCGCTGGCCGATGGCGCTGTCGAGCCCTGGACTAAGCCCGGCACGGACTGGTGGCAGAGGCAGATGCTGCTGGCCATGAAGCGGCGCGGCGTAAATCTGGTCACACCTTACGCCAAGCTTTCAGAGGAGGAACGGGCGCTGCTCTGGAAAGGTGACAAGAAATCCGACGGCATCGATGATTTTTTCAAGCATCTCGAACACAAGCGATACAAGCTCCACGTGCGGGTGTTTCTGAGCCGTTACCGCAGTCCCGTCCCCTGTCCCGTCTGCCACGGCAGCCGGCTCAAGCCGGACGCGCTCTTTGTGAAAGTTGCAGACCGTGACATTCACCAGATCGTCCGGCTCACGATCCAGGAGACTGCCGACTGGATCGAGGGGTTGCGGCTTTCAAAATTCGAGGCCGAGATCGCTCACGATATTCTTCGCCAGCTTCGCATGAAGCTGGGCTTCCTGCTCAGGGTCGGCCTGGGCTATCTGACCCTGGCCCGCCAGACCAAGACGCTCTCCGGAGGGGAAGCGCAGCGGATCACGCTGGCCAATCAACTGGGAGCCCGCCTGGTCGGCACCCTCTATGTGCTGGACGAACCCACCATCGGCCTCCACGCCCGCGACACGGCCACGCTGGCCGGCATCCTGCGCGACCTGGCCGACACGGGTAACACCGTCGTGGTGGTCGAACATGACCGGCAGATGATCCAGGCCGCCGACCATGTGATTGAGCTGGGGCCCCGCTCCGGCGAGCGGGGCGGCGAAGTGGTCTGCGCGGCGCCCTTCAAGCAGTTTCGCGCCGACCAGCAATCGCTCACCAGCCGGTACCTCCGGGGCGAGGAAACCATTCCCCTCCCGCGCGCGCGCCGCTCCGGCAACGGCAAGCTCCTGAGCCTCGCCGGCGCGCGCGAGCATAACCTGAAAGACCTCAACGTCCGGTTTCCCCTCGGCATGCTGATCTGCGTGACCGGCGTGTCGGGATCCGGAAAAAGCACGCTCGTGGAAGACACCCTTTATCGCGCGGTCGCACGAGCCTTCCGCCTCGAATCCATTCCCATCGGACGCTTCACCGCCATCAAGGGACTGGAATATGTGAAGTCCGTGCGCCTCATCGACCAGGAGCCGATCGGCCGGACGCCCCGTTCCAATCCGATCACCTACCTCAAAGCCTTCGACGACATCCGTTCGCTCTTCGCCAACACGCAGGGCGCGAGAACCGCCGGGCTCGCGCCAGCCCATTTTTCCTTCAACACCCCCGGCGGCCGGTGCGGGCGCTGCGAGGGCAACGGCTATGAAAAGCTGGAGATGTATTTCTTTGAGGATCTCTATGCCACCTGCGAAGCCTGCGGCGGGAAGCGGTTCGGCAAGGCCGTGCTGAACGTGCGGTATCGCGACAAGACGATTCATGAGGTGCTCGGCCTGACGGTGGATGAGGCACTGACATTTTTCTCCGGATCCACCCGGCTGGGCGAGAAGCTCCATCTGCTGGCCTCGATCGGCCTGGGTTATCTTCGCCTCGGCCAGCCGGCCACCACCCTCTCCGGCGGCGAAGCCCAACGGCTCAAGATCGCGGCTGAATTGAAGGACCGCAGCGCCCGCGACGTGCTCTATATCATGGATGAGCCGACGACGGGACTGCACCTGGACGACATCAAGAAACTGCTCGCGGTGCTCGGCCGGCTCGTGGAAGCAGGCAACACGGTGATCGTGGTCGAGCACAATCTGGACGTGATCAAGGCCGCCGACTGGATCATCGATTTGGGCCCGGAAGGCGGTGAGCAAGGCGGACGGATCGTCGCGGAAGGGCGGCCCGAACAGGTCGCACAGGTGGCCACGTCGCACACAGGAAAGTTTCTTAAAACAGTGCTGAGTGGTTAGCTCTGCTAGTTCAGATTGGGGTCCGGCGGCATCTGCGCATACATTTCATAGCGGCTGCCGAGGGACTGCATGATGTCGGTCCAGATGCGGAGCGGATCCTTGTCGAATACGATGGACGGATCAGCCGGCAGCGTGATCCAGGAGCCGGTCTTCATTTCATTCTCCAACTGTCCCGGCGACCATCCCGAATAGCCCACGTAGGCGCGAAACGCGGCTGTTCCGCTTGGCACGGTGAGAATCTTTTCCAGCGCCGCCATGTCCCCGCCCATATAGACGCCGTCAAAGACATGATGGGTGTTGTCCGGCTCCTGTCCGGTCCGCAGCAAAATCAGCACATGGTTGGGCTGCACGGGACCGCCGGAGAACAGCATGTGGCGCTGTCCCTCCAGCACGGGAATTTGCGGCAGGGCCTCGGAGATGTGGATGGCCGTCGGCCGGTTGACCACCACGCCCAGTGCGCCTTGCGAGCCATGCTCGCAGAGCAATACCACGGTCTGGCGGAAATTCGGATCGCGCAACGACGGCGCCGCCACGAGAAAGATACCTTTTCCGAGCGTCACGTCCATGGACTTATCCTACCGCGCAACCAAACGCAGCGGCAAGATCACGCCTGATAGAGGACCGTACGGCGGTCCCGCAGTAAATCATTATAGGGATTGAGTGATTTATCGCGGGCTTCCCTCGGGTTAATCTCGACGATCGCCAGCTTCTCCCGGCTCTCCGGCGCCCGATGGAGGATTTTCCCGCGCGGGGTGACGATCTCGCTGCTGCCGATGAAGGTCAACTGCTTTTTTCCGCCCCGTTTTTCCGATCCGATCCGGTTGGCCGTGATGCTGAAGACGTGATTTTCCAGGCACCGCGTCACCATGGCGGCAGGACAGTGGGGCAGGACCAGATTCGACGGATGGCAGATGATGTCGGCGCCTTTCAGGGCCAGCGTGCGCGCTGCTTCCGGGTAAAACCAGTCGAAACAGACCATGATGCCGATTGTGGCCTGCCCGATATCCCACACCTGGAATCCCGAGTCGCCCGGCGTGAAAAATTGCGTCTCTTCGAAAAAGAGGTGCGCCTTGCGGTAGCATCCGACCAGGCCTTTCGGCCCGACCACGACGGCGGAGTTGTAATACCGGCTCCCGTCCCGCTCGGGCAGCCCTGCCACGATGTGCATGGAACGCTCCCGGGCCACCTCGCACAGGCGCCTGGTTGTCGCCCCGTCCGGCACGGATTCGGCTAACGCACCGACTTCCTCTTTCGACACAAACTGATAGCCTGATGCGAACAGCTCGGGCAGGACCATCAAGTCGCACCGAACCGACGACAACTTCTTCGCCACCTTGTCAAGGTTGCACGCCACGTCGCCGAAGACCGGATTGAACTGGTAGTAGCCGACTTTCATATGGCCTCAAAACAAAACGGGCAGGAGCATCAGCTCCTGCCCGTTTGGAATCACTCTGCGATAGAACCGATCACTTCACCTCGGACAGATGCATCACCGCGCCTTCGGCATGCTTGACGATCACATCCGCGTGTCCCTGCTTGCCATGCGAGACGGCTTCCTCGAGATGCTTCACCCCTTCATCGAGGTGCCCGTTCTTCATGTCCTTCTGCGCGCCCTTGGCATGCATCAACGCGCCTTCGGCATGCTTGAGGGCCACGTCCGCATGGCCTTGCTTGCCATGCTCGATCGCTTCCTTGGCATGGTGGATTGCTTCGTCCACATGCTTGTTGCCGGCCCAGGCTGGCGCGCTCAGCAACACCACCGCGACGCCTGCGACCATCAATCCCATAAGCGTTTTCATCATCGGCCTCCCTTGTGAATGACTGAAACCGTTCTCATCTCTGTTACGGACATGCTCTGCAATTGGATGTGTGACCTTACCATGCAGTCCCAGGACGGTCAAGACGGCTTCTTCTCCTCGGAACCGACGATTTTGTACAGCAATTTCGCATCTTTTTCGACCGGCGCGGCGAAGTCGCGGCTCCACTCCCACCAGGACCCAGGGTAATTCCTGACCTTCGGGTAACCGACCAGTTTCAGGACGGCATAGAGCCAGGCCGAGCGCACGCCCCCCGTGCAATAGCAGACGACTTCATGGCTGGGATGCAGACCCTTGTCGTCCAGCCCCGCACGAATCTTCTCGATGTCCTTGACCGTGGCGTCCGGGTTCAGGAACGCGTTCCAGGGCACGCTGGCGGCACCCGGGATGTGCCCCGAACGGGGGATGCCGGAGATCTCCTTGCCGGCGTATTCCTCCAAGCTGCGGGCATCCGCGATGACAGTTTCCGGATGGGGCCGCTTCACGATTTGTTTCAATTCGTCCTTCTCGATGATCACATCGGAGTTCAAAGCCACTTTGAAATTCCCAGGCTTCGGCGTCACAACGCCATGTTCGTACTTGCGGTGCTCGGCCGTCCATTTGACCCAGCCGCCGTCCAGAATCTTGAGTTTTATGTGGCCGAGATACTGCAGCATCCAGAACATCCGCCCTTCGTCGCCCCAGTTGTCGAACGGATTCGAATAGATGACGACGTCGCTGTCCTGATTGATGCCCATCACGCGAAGTTTCTGCTCCATGCGACCCGTATTCGGATCGAGCAACCCCTTGGCTGCCGCGTCGGGATCGCTGAATTCGTGCCACGTGGCATTCACGGCGCCGGGGATGTGCCCGCCGAAGGCATAGGCGGCCTTGCCGCGGACATCGATAATGACCAGCCCCTCGCGTCCGAGGTTCTGGTCCAGTGTGGCCGTGTCGATGAGATAGGGATGCATCATGGGTCGTCGGGCTCCTGTCGTTATCCTGCGTTGTACCGGTTTTTTTTCGCCCCATCCACTGCGCAGGCCAGCTTCGGATCGTAGGCGTCCAGATCGAGCGCGGCCTTCAGTTCATGGGTCAGGGGAAAGGCCCGTTCGTAGATCGTGAACCGGTAGGGATCGTCGCCCGTCAGGCCGTATTTGGCCCGCAGCATCTCGTGCTGGTTGTCCGTCAGGATGTGGTACCGCACGAGGGTCTTGAGCGTGAGCCCCGCCGCCTGCTCCGGCATACGATAGCTGAACGTATATTCGCGGCTGGCCAGCGGCAACAGACGATTGTCGTAGACCTCCACGACGACCGGCTGCCACAGAATCCAGCGGCCCATCGTGGCTGTCTGGTGCGACACCGTGCGCCCATCCCTGTCCTGCACGAGAAATTCGACGGTGAAGTGCCGATCCGGATCGCCGGTGGGAATCTTGTGGCCTGCCCCCGCGTTGATCAACGTGGCCATGAACGTCACCTGCTCGCCCGGTTTGGGCGACGGCGGATCGGCCTTGATCTGTACCGCCACCGCCTGCTTGATCATCTCCGGATCGTGGCCGCCCCGCCAGAGATGCCGGCGTCCCTGCCGGATCGGTCCGCCGCGCGCCATCGGCCGTTCAACTTCGGGCATGTGGCAGCTCTGGCAGATGAATCCTCGCTCTTGCATGAAGTACTTGCCTTCGTACTCGGCGTAGGTTCCGCAGGGCCCGACGTTATAGAACTGCGCGGGTCCCGAGACGACGTTGTGGCAGCGATAGCAGAACTGCGCCGTGCGGAACGTCGGATCGAACTTCGTCGGGTGCGGCGCCGCCGAATCGTCGAACGGTCCCAGGATGACGCCGTCCCGCACGTGGCAGGCTGCGCAGGTGATGGACTCTTTTTGATAGGCCGGATCGTAATGCGGGTTCGGCTCCTGCACCGCCTTCTCTACGCGTCCGCGTGGAATCTCCTTGATCAGGGTCGGCTGCTGATTCTCCAGCGGCGTGTGGCAATTCAGGCAGACCCAGATGTTCTTGTCCTTTTTCCAGTAGGCCTGGAAGAACGGGTCCTCGAAGGCCTTGGAATGGATGCTGGTTTTCCACTCGTCGTAAATTGCCTTGTGGCAGGTCCCGCAGGATTCCGCCTTGAGGCTGTCGAGGCCGGCCGGGATTTTCTGATAGGGGATCGCGTGCGCATAGTCTGAACGCAGGCCGAAAATCACGACCGGCTTGATCTCGGTGTAGTAGAGATAGACCGCGACTGCCGCGACCGCGCAACCGATGGCAATTTTCCACGGTCTGGTCATCGAGGTGTCACGCCTCTAGCAGTCCCATCACGTGTCGTTCGACCGAGGCCGACAGGGCCTGGAGATTGTAGCCGCCCTCCAGCGACGAGAGGATGCGGCCCTTGCCGTGGCGGCGCGCGATGCCCGCCACGATCCGGGTCAGTTCCGCATAGCCGTTCTCCGTCAGGCCCATGCTGGCCAGCGGATCGTCGCGATGCGCGTCAAAGCCGGCCGAAATGATGACGACATCGGGCTTGAATGCATCCGCAGCCGGCACCAGCACTTTCTGAAAGACGGCCAGATAGTCCTCGTCGCCCTCACCCGCCTCCATCGGCACGTTGATCGTCGCGCCTTCGCCCTTCCCGCTTCCGCTCTCCGACGCTCCCCCGGTGCCGGGGTAATGGGGGTATTGGTGCGTGCTGAAAAACAGGACGGTGGGATCGTCGTAAAACGAATGCTGCGTGCCGTTGCCGTGGTGGACATCCCAATCCACAATCAATACGCGCGCAAGGCCGTGCTTCCGCTGAAAATACCGCGCCGCGATCGCGACATTGTTGAAGAGGCAGAACCCCATCGCGCGATCGTGCTCTGCGTGATGGCCCGGCGGACGGACGGCGCAGAAGGCATTGTCCACGCGGCCGGCCATGATGGCATCGGCCGCAGCCAGGACGCCGCCGGCCGCCAGATAGGCGGCCGGCAAAGAACCTGGCGACATCGAGGTATCGGCATCCAGCATGACACGGCCGCTGGCCGGCGCGTGTTTTTTCAAGGCCGCCACGTAGGACGGCTTGTGCACCTGCATGATCCATTCGTCCGCCGCCGCAACCGGGTCAATTCGAAGCAGCCGGGGCATCACGCCGCCCTGTTCCAGTCGTGCGACGATCACGCGCAGCCGCTCCGGCGACTCCGGATGGCCGGCGCCCATGTCGTGCTTGAGATAGTCGGGATGGTAGACGAAGCCGGTTTTGGCCATGATCAATCCGTACGTGAGCGGCATCGTAGCACGGTCCAAACGCGATAGACAACGCGACGAACCACGTGTTACCGTCGACTCATCGATGGCAAATTCGAAGATCGAACCGCTCAAAAAACTGCTGGTGATGGATCCGAACGACGAGATGGCCTGGTTCGGGCTGGGGAAGGCCTATCAGGGGGACGGGAGCTTTCAGGACGCGGCCGCTGCCCTTGAGCGTTGCATCGCGGTGAAACCGACCTATTCAGCCGCCTACTTTGCCCTGGCCGAGTCGCTGAAACAATTGGGCCAGCTCGACCGCTGCCGACAGGTCTGCGACCAGGGCATCGAAGTCTCCACCAAAAACGGCGACGCGATGGTGACGAAAAACCTGCAGGCCATGAAGCAGGGGCTGGGATAACGGGGCGGCTATTGATCCGGCTGCTCCTGCCGCTCGTGCTGTTCCCGCATCAACGCATCATAGAGTTCATCCAGCCACCGGCCGGCGCAACCCAATACTTCGCGCACCAGCGGCTCGGGCTGGCCCGTTTTCGCCATCGTCCACCGGCAGACATATTCCAGCAGCGTGGGCCGGTCGAATTGCCGGGACGACGTGGCGGCCATGGCCGACAACTCGGCAAAACCGGTCGTGATGATCTGCGCCACCGTGTCGCGCCCGTACGACGTGCTGGCGACCACATACTGGACGGCCCGGTGGATTTCCTGATCGGTCATGGCGGCATGTATTATAGAGCATGCCAGTCTCGTCTCCTAAACGTCCTCGGGAATGGTAAGATGAGCCCCGGATATGCCTAGGCACACCCGCACGACCGCAGCCGTTCCGGCCGAATGGGATCTCTCCGGCCTGCTGCGCCATCCGGCCCAGGATTCCGAGCTGCTCCTCAAGCAATTGGACCAGCAGGTGTCGCAGATCGAAGCCAGGCGCCCCGCGCTCGCGCCCGGCATGCCCGCCGAGGGATTCCGGGAAGTTCTGCGGCTCCTGGAGGAGATTGCCTCTCTCTCCTCCAGGCTCAGCGCCTATGCCTATTTATGGTTTTCGGAAAACACGAAACAGGCGGAGGCGCGGACGTTCAAGACCAAAGTCGAGGAACGACTGGCGGCGCTCCAGAACCGGATCCTCTTTTTCGACCTCTGGTGGCAGTCGGTGGATGAGACCAACGCCGCCCGCCTGCTGGCGACATCGGGCGATCTCCGGTACCACCTGGAAACGATCCGCCGCTTCAAGCCGCACACGCTGTCGGAGCCGGAGGAAAAACTCATCAACCTCAAGAACACCACCGGCCGCAGCGCCGTCAACACGCTCTATGATCTCCTGACCAACGGCCTGACCTTCACGCTGACGATCGGCGGCAAACGGAAAACCCTGACGCGCGAGCAGCTCTCCATCTACGTCCGCAGCCCGAAGGCCCGCGTGCGGGAGGCCGCCTACAGGGAATTGCACCGGGTGTTCGGCGGGCAGCAGGACATGATCGGCGAGATGTATTCGACGCTCGTCAGCGACTGGAAGAACGAAAACCTCACCCTGCGGAAATTCTCCGAGCCGGTGGCGGCCCGCAACCTCAGCAACGACGTGCCGGACGAAGCCGTCAACGCGCTGCTGTCGGTCTGCGTCAAGAATGCCGGCGTGTTTCAGGAGTACTTCCGCCTGAAGGGACGTCTCTGCGGGATCAAGCCGATGAACCGGTACCATCTCTATGCGCCGCATCCGGCCGACCGCGGACACTACCGCTATCCGGATGCCGTGCGCATGGTGCTCGACGCCTATCGGGGCTTTTCACCAACGCTGGCCGATCTGGTCCAACGGGTGATCGACGAGCGGCACCTCGACGCGCGCATGAGGCCGGGAAAATTATCCGGCGCCTATTGCTACAGCGTCGTGCCGGGCCTGACGCCCTACGTGCTGCTCAACTACACCGGAGAGGCGCGTGACGTCGCCACCCTGGCGCACGAGCTGGGGCATGCCGTGCACGGCATGCTCGCCGCCGACCATTCCATCTTCACGTTTCACGCCACCCTGCCCCTGGCCGAAACGGCCTCGGTGTTCGGCGAGCGCATTCTCTCCGATGCGCTCATGGCGCAGGAAACCAGGAAATCGGTCAAGCAGGGCCTGTTGATCAGCCAGCTCGACGACATCTATGCCACGGTCGTCCGGCAGGCCTACTTCGTCCTGTTCGAGAAGACCGCGCACGACATGATCGCCAAGGGCGCCACCGCGCGGGACCTCAGCGCCGCCTATCTCGACACGCTGCGCCGGCAATTCGGCAGGGCCGTGCCGGTGTCGGACGAGTTCCGCTGGGAATGGCTGAGCATCCCCCACATCTTCGGGAGCCCCTTCTACTGCTATGCCTATAGTTTCGGGAATCTGCTCGTGCTGGCGCTCTACCAGCAATACCGGAAGCAGGGGCAGGCCTTCGTGCCAAAATACCTCAATTTGCTGGCGACCGGCGGGTCGAAAAGTCCGGAGGCGATCCTGTCGGCGGTCGGCGTGGACATCCGGTCGGCATCGTTCTGGCAGGCCGGATTCGATACGATTGCGGAGATGGTGCGCGAACTGGAACAGACTGCCTAGCCCCTACTTCAACGTGCCCCGTTTCACCGCCCAAGTCACGTCGGCGACGCGCTTGCCTAATTCCCTGGCCGATGCCAGTTCTTTCTCATCGATTCCAGGGCTGTCCCCCTCGGTCGTCGCGGAAGCCCCGAAGGCGCCGCCACCGCTCACCACGATCATCTGATTGCCCAGCATGGCGGCCAGAATCGTCAGCATCGTGACTTCCTTGCCGCTCGAGACCTGCCCGCCGGTGGTGAAAGCCGCCCCGATCTTGTTGCGCATTTTGAATCCAGGGAAGACGCCGAATTTCAACTGCCAGTCGTCAAAGAACTTTTTGACGTCTCCGGACATGTTGGACCAATAGACCGGCGAGCCGACGATCACCGCGTCCGCCGAAAACAGATCGTCGGCCGCGACGTCGCCCACGCGCTTCATCACAACTCTGGTTCCCGGCATGCTCCTGGCCCCTTCGACGACTCCCTGCGCCATCTTCTCCGTATGTCCCGTCGCCGAATGGTAGGCCACCAGGACCGTAACAGAGGCAGACGGTTCGGCGGCTGAAGTCGCGCCAACCCATCCCACCACCAGAAGTCCAATAATCAATGCCTGATGCATGGGACTACCTCCTGGCTCGTGACGAACGGTCGTGCACACAGATTGAAAAGACGTGAACCGGATACCAGCGGGAGTGGAGTGGGGCCGGCGCGGAGCACCCTAGCGTCGGATCGTTTCCTCATCCAGATGCTCTTCCACCGACACCTCCGTAAGGGTGCCCCGGTAATCGCACTTGTGGCAGCGGATGCGGAATTCCTCGATCCACTTTTCCTGGACATAGGACTGGCGGCATTTCGGGCACACGAACACGCCCTTTTTGTAGAGCACCTTGCGCTTTTCCTTCATGCCACCCCTCGTGTGATTGCGCGATTCCGATCGGGCGGCAGCAGAATCGCATACCCCGCCGCTGCAATGCAAGCAGGGCTACGGCGCCGTTTCGCCCTTGCGGCGCTTCAGCTCCTCCTCCACCAGCACGCGGCGCAGCACCTTGCCGACGATTGTTTTGGGAAGCTCCTTCCTGAACTCCACGCGCTTCGGCACCTTAAACCTCGCCAATTCCGTCCGGCAATGCTCCAGCAGATCGGCCGGAGTCGCGGTTTCGCCCTCCTTCAGCACGACATAGGCCTTGATCGCCTCGCCGCGCAGGTCCTGCGGGATGCCCACGACAACGGCATCCTTCACTTTCGGATGTCGCAGCAGGACCTCCTCCACTTCGCGCGGATAGACGTTCTCCCCGCCGGACTTGATCATGTCCTTCTTGCGGTCCTCGACGTAAAAATAACCGTCCGCGTCGCGCCGCGCCATGTCGCCGGTGTAGAGCCAGCCGTCACGCAGGACCTGACGTGTGTCCTCCTCACGACGCCAATAACCCCGCATCACTTGCGGCCCGCGAATCACCAGCTCGCCGATCTCGCCGGCGGGCAGCTCGTGCTGCCCGGTTTCGGCATCCACGATGCGCGCGTCAGTATCCGGGAATGGCACCCCGATGCTGCGCTTGCGCCGCTGCCCGACCGGCTGATCGATCGGATTGGCATGCGTCACCGGCGTGGCTTCCGTCAGGCCGTAGCCTTCCACCAAATGCGCGCCCGTCAGCGCCTCGAACCGCTCCTGGATCGAGGGATGGAGCGGCCCGGACCCGCTGATACAGACACGGATGGAGCGGAGGTCATACCGTTCCACGTGCTGATAAGAATTGATCGCCGCGTACATCGCCGGAATGCCGGGGAACAGCGTCACGCGCTCGCGGACGATCGTCTTCAGCACCTCTCCGACCTGGAATCGCGGCAGCAACACCAGGGCGCTACCCATGCTGAGCGCCAGGTTCATACACACGCTCATCCCGTAGACGTGAAAAAATGGCAGCACGCCCAGCACCACTTCCGTGCCCTCGCCCAGCACGCACCACTGCCGGCATTGCCAGGTGTTGCTGACCAGATTGCGGTGGGTCAGCACGACGCCCTTGGGGACGCCGGTCGTTCCGCCGGTGTACTGCAGTAGAGCCGTATCGTCCGGAGCGATCGGGACCGCCGGAGGTCCGGCCGCTCCGTCCAGCAACGGGCGTAACGCAAACACATCCGGACGCGCAGGCGTCCGAACCAGAGATCCGTCGCGCCAGGCCTTCACGGGATAGAGCAGCCGCTTGAGCCAGGGCAGATAATCCTGGACCCCTGTGACGATCACCCGCTTGAGGCACGTGTTCCGGAGCAGCGGCTCCACGCGGGGATAGAACTGATCGAGCACCAGCAGCGTCTCGCAGCCGGCATCCGTCACCTGCTGCTTGATTTCCGGCCCGACGTAGAGCGGATTGATCATCGTCACGGTCGCGCCGGCCCGGAGGCTGCCGCAGAACGCAATCACGGTCTGAGGAAGGTTCGGCAGCATGATGCCGACCACGCTGCCCCTGCCGATGCCCATCCGCAGCAGGGCCTGCGCGAACCGGTTGACCAGATCGTCCAGCTCGAGGTAGCGGATGACGCGGCCATAGAAGAGGACCGCGGGACGATCAGGAAAGCGCGCAGCCGAGCGTGCGAGCAGATGCGGCAGAGACTCTTCGGGATACGACAGTGTCGGAGAGACGTGGGGATCGTATTGCGAGGTCCAGGGGCGGTCCATGAACAATTATGCGCGAGCGGCTTCCGAGCCGCCTTGACAGGCTGGGAATGCCCCACTAGGATCGCCCGCATGTTGAACAAACGACCTGTTCATCGAAGCGCGTACCAGGCCGTCGTGGCCATCCTGCTCGTGCTGCTGCAGACGCCGGCGGGACTGGCCCAGCGTCCAGCGGACGGCGGGCTCATTGCCGTGACCATGCCGCAGGGCACCGTCATCATGGCCGAACTGGCGCAGACGGTCGAGGAACGCGCGCGCGGACTCATGTTCCGTCCGTCGCTGGATAAAAACCGCGGCATGCTCTTCACCTTTGCCGAACCGCAGCAGTGGAGCTTCTGGATGAAGAATACCCGTATCTCCCTCGACATCATCTGGATGGATGGACACAAGAAGATCGTCCACATCGAGCGCCGCGTGCCCACCTGCAGCCGGACCGACGACGGCTGCCCGCAATACCAGCCGAACGAAACCGCCCTCTATGTCCTGGAACTCGCGGCCGGCTCGGCGGATGCACTCACACTGGAACGAGGCGCGACGCTTCGATTCCAGCTTCCCTCGGATTCTCCCGCCAGAAAGCCTTCACGCAAACCGTAGCGGTCTTCTCACTCGTGCCAGGCGCGGATGCGTCTCGCTGTAATCACACCTTCGATCTTTTCGATCGCTTTCATCACCCGATCCAGATGCGCCGTGTCCTGCACTTCGACGACAAAATCGAGAATCGCCTTCCGGTCCTCGCTGGTGGCGATCTCGGCGCGCGTAATGTTGGCCTCCGCGCCCGAAATGGACGACGACACGTTGGCCAGCACGCCCGGCTTGTCCACGGCGACGATCGACACCTTGACCGGGTGCGTGCTGGGCGCGGTGAAGTCCCATTCGACGTCGACCAGACGGTCCCGATCGTAATCCAGGGCATCGAGATTGGGGCAACCGACCGCATGGATCGTCAGGCCGCGCCCTCTGGTGATGTAGCCCATGATCCGGTCGCCGGGGACGGGATTGCAGCAGCGGGACAATTGCATGAGCAGGTCGCGCCCGCCCTTGACCTTGACGCTCTTTTCCTCGTCCTTTGCGCCGGATGTCCGTTCCGCGGCCAGCGCGGCGGGCGCAGTCTCCGCGGATGGCTCGAGCAGCCAGCTCGCCACTTCCGACGCGGCGACGCGGCCGAACCCGACGGCGGCCGCCAGGTCATCGAGATTGTCGAAGCCGGATTTTTTCGCGGCGTTCAGCAGGCGGTCGGATTTCAGCATTTGAGCCGGCGCCAGATCGTGCCGCTTGAACTCCCGTTCCAATAAACGCCGCCCGACCTCCTCGCTGCGCTTCTGCTGCTCGGCTTTGAGCCAGTGCTTGATCTTGGTTTTCGCGCGGGAGGTCCGGACGAATTTGAGCCAGTCCTTGTGCGGCACCTGCGTAGACGAGGTCAGAATCTCCACCGTGTCCCCGCTCTTGAGCTGGTGTTTCAGAGGCACGATCTTGCCGTTGGCCTTCGCGCCGACACAGTGGTCGCCGATCTCGGTGGGGATCGCGTAGGCGAAGTCCACCGGCGTCGAGCCCAGCGGCATCTCCTTGACCAGCCCCTTCGGCGTGAACACATAGACGACGTCGTGGAACAGGTCCAGCTTGACGGAATCCATGAACTGGCGGTTGTCGGTCAGGTCCTGATGCCATTCGACGAACTGGCGCAGCCAGCTGAAGGCCTTGCCCTCCTGATTGTCGATCGCGCCATGCTCCTTGTACACCCAGTGCGCGGCGATGCCGTACTCGGCGATCCGGTGCATCTCCTCCGTCCTGATCTGGAACTCGACGCGTTCGCCCTTCGGGCCGATGACCGTGGTGTGGAGCGACTGGTAGAGATTCGACTTGGGGATGGCGATGTAATCCTTGAACCGGCCCGGCACCGGACGCCAGAGGGAATGGATCAGCCCCAGGGCCGCATAACAGTTCATCTTCGTACCGGTGATGATGCGGACGGCCGTCAGATCGTAGACTTCGTCGAAGGCCACCGCCTGGCGTTCCATTTTCTGGGAAATCCCGTACAGATGCTTGGGCCGTCCCTGCACTTCCCCCTTCAACCCGGCCTCGGCCAGCGCCTGTTTCACAATCTGGATCACGTCCTGGATATATTGCTGCCGCTCCTCGTCCCGTTTGGCCACGCGCATCTTCAGTTCGACAAAGGCGTCCGGCTTCAGCGCTTTGAGACACAGGTCCTCCAGCTCGTTCTTCATCCACCCGATGCCGAGCCGGTTGGCCAGCGGCGCATAGATTTCCAGCGTCTCCTGGGCGATCTGTTTCTGCCTGGCCTCCGGCAGATGCTCCAGCGTCCGCATGTTATGCAGGCGGTCGGCCAGCTTGATGAGGACGACCCGGATGTCGTCCGCCATCGAGAGGACCATTTTTCGGAAATTCTCGGCCTGCTTTTCCTCGTAGTTCCTGAAGGGAATCTTGCCGATCTTGGTCACGCCATCGACCAGATGCACGACGTCCTTGCCGAACTCCTTCTCCAGTTCGTCCGGCGTCGCCAGGGTGTCTTCCAGCGTGTCGTGGAGCAGCCCGGCCGCCACGGCGGTGACGTCAGAACGCAATGCGGTGAGCACGCCGGCCACCGCCAAGGGATGCTGCAGGTAGGGCTCGCCGGACCGTCTTGTCTGGCCCGCATGGGCCTTCTCTGAAAAGGCGTAGGCCCGGCGGACCAGTTCCACATCCGCATTCGGATTGTAGCTCTGGACCCGGCTGATCAGTTGATCGAGATCTGTAATCGTGTCGATCGGCATCACGACCCCATTATCCGGCTGTCACGAGTTGGACTCCTGCCCTGCCTGACCGCCTTCCCGATGGAACAGAATGTGGGTGCGCGATCGGCTGGGCGGACAATACAACTTGCTGAATTTAAAGAAGATACTAGACGCTCGGGAAATGTTTGTCAAACCGAGCCCCGATGGAGGCCGCGCGACTGATTTTGTATACGAAGGAAGGAGAACGGAGAGAAGAGGGAACCGGCGGGCCTACTGCCCGCCCTTCTGCACGTAGTTTTTCACGAACTCTTCTGCGTTTTCCTCAAGGACGTTGTCGATCTCGTCCACGAGCTTGTCGATTTCCTCTTTCAGCTTCTTGCCGGACTCGACAACCTTGGGATTCGGCTTGACGTCTTCCTTGGACTGGGGCTCTTTCCGGGACTCTGATTTCCGCTCCTGTTTTTCCATCGGAGCACCTCCAGAGACTGTTTACGCCCGCATGAGACACCGTGCGTATCTCATGCGAGCGTAAATTCAGGATACTCCACGCCCCCGCACCCGTCAAGCAAAGCGGCGTTGCCGCGCAACGCCGCACCGGCTACACGATCAGCGAGACGATCAAGAGCGCCACGATATTGATGACCTTGATCATGGGATTGATCGCCGGACCGGCTGTATCCTTGTAGGGATCGCCGACCGTATCGCCGGTCACCGCCGCCTTGTGCGTGTCGCTGCCCTTCTTACCCTGCTCTTCGATGTACTTCTTGGCATTGTCCCAGGCTCCGCCTCCGCTTGTCATCGAGATGGCGACGAAGAGACCGGTTACGATGCTGCCCACGAGCACGCCGCCCAGCGCCTGCGGGCCCAGAATGACGCCGACGAGGATGGGAGACACGACTGGAATCAATCCGGGAACCATCATCTTCTTGATGGCGGCCTGCGTGACAATGTCCACGCAGGTGCCGTACTCGGGCTTGCCGGTTCCCTCCATGATCCCCTTGATCGTCCTGAACTGCCTGCGCACCTCCTCGACGACGAGACCAGCCGCCTGCCCCACCGCCTTCATGCAGAGGGCCCCGAAGATGAACGGCAGCATGCCGCCCAAAAACAGTCCGACCAGCACGGACGGATTGGACAGGTCGAAGGTGCTGGCGCCGCTGCCCTTCGCGACTTCGCGCGCGTATTCCGCGAACAGGACGACCGCCGCCAGCCCTGCCGATCCGATGGCATAGCCCTTCGTCACCGCCTTCGTCGTATTCCCGACGGCATCCAATGGATCGGTGATGTTGCGCACCTCCTTGCCGAGATGCGCCATCTCCGCGATGCCGCCCGCGTTGTCCGTGATCGGCCCGAAGGCGTCGATCGCGACGACAATACCCGCCATGGACAACATCGACACGGCGGCTACCGCCACGCCATAGAGCCCGCCGCCCGACGCGCCGCCGCAAATCCAGTAGCTGCCGAGAATCGCCGATCCGATGACGACGACCGGCCAGGCCGTGGCCTGCATCCCCACGGCAAGCCCCGCGATGATGTTCGTCGCATGGCCGGTTTCGCTTGCCTTGGCGATCTCCTGCACCGGCGAATAGGCCTTGGAGGTGTAATAGTCGGTGATGAAGACCAGCGCGAGCGTCACTGCCAGGCCCACCAGCGCCGCGATGTAGTAGCTCGTGCCGCTGACGCCGCCCACGCCTTCCATGATTTTCATCGTGACCGGATAAAAGGCGGCCGCTGCAATCCCGCCGGAGACGAAGAGGCCTTTGTACAGCGCGGACATGATCCCGCCGCCCGAACCCACCTTGACGAAGAGGATGCCGATGATCGTTGCAAAGATCGTGACACCACCGAGCGCCAGCGGATAGAGGATCGGCGCGCTCTGTCCCTTGAAGAGGGTGAAGGCCAGCACCATGGCCGCGACGGTCGTCACGGCGTAGGTCTCGAAGAGGTCCGCCGCCATGCCTGCGCAATCGCCGACGTTGTCGCCCACGTTGTCGGCGATCACGGCCGGATTGCGCGGATCGTCTTCAGGAATCCCCGCTTCGACCTTGCCCACCAGGTCGGCGCCGACGTCCGCCGCCTTGGTATAAATCCCGCCACCGACACGCGCGAAGACTGAGATCAGACTGCCGCCGAATCCCAGGCTCAGCAGCGCATGGATCGCCTGTTCCTGCCCCGCGAACCGGGCGGCCAGGGTGTAGAAGCCGGTGATCGCCAGCAGGCCCAGGCCAATCAGTAGCAGGCCGGTCACCGCCCCGCCGCGGAAGGCCACGGTCAGGGCCGCGTTCATGCCGTCATGGGCCGCCTGCGCCGTGCGGACGTTCGCGCGCACTGCGATGATCATGCCGACATAGCCGGCAATCGCCGAGGCGCCCGCGCCGATGAGGAATCCGATCGCCGTCAGCAGGCCGAATTTATCCGAGGCCAATCCGCCCGCCCAGAGAATGACGAACAGCACGGCCGCCACGACGCCGACCGTCCTGTACTGGCGGTTCAGGTAGGCGCCCGCGCCCTCCTGAATGGCCTTGGAAATTTCCTGCATTTTGGCGTTGCCGGCATTGAGCTTGAACACCCACATGGCCAGATACAGGCCATAGGCAATCCCGGCCACAGCCGCGATGAGTGCAAACGTGACAATTGCTGAGTCGCTCACTTCAATCTCCTCCCGTGATGATGAATCACTCTGTTAGTAGGCTCCGTTGTTCAACCCGTCCAAACCCCATGATTTAGAAGAGGAAAAGCGGAAGACGGGATTTCCGTCAGGCATCTAACTGTCTGAAAAGTCTGGCCATTCTATACAGATGGTGCGGGGGTATCAAGACAAAATACGGGAAAGTCCGAGGGCCGCTCTAATCGATCCAGTCTTTTTCTTTGAGTTTCCGCGGAAGATATTTTTTGGTGAGGTACTGAAAATCCTTGTTGGCGAGGGCGTCCAGTTCGTACTTGAGCCCGCTCGCGAGCATCCGCTTGATCTCCGTCTGCCAGGCAGGCTTCTGGAACCATTGATAGTTGAGCAGCTCCTTCGCGCGCGCGATGTCCTTTTCGTTGAGCTTGATGCCGACGTTGCGCGGCAGGCCGTACCGCTCGGGGTCCGCGCTGGAGAGGCCGATGAACTTTGCCTTCGGAATCGCCATGCGCTGGCTTTCGAACGCGAGATTGATGGAACCCTGCTTGACCACCGAATAGATGTAGTAGCCCCAGGGATCGTTGTCGACCAGCACATAGACCGGCAGCTTGTATTCCTCGTGGAGCCGGCGCGCCAGGCGGCGGACGCCGCGGGGCGGCTGGCCGTTGCCCGTCAGCAACACGCAGTTGTAGCGCTTCCAGAACTTGTCCTCCGAGAGCCGGTTCCACTGCGTGCCCTTTTCGACGAGCAGCACGAAGTCGGCCGTGCAGCGGCGGATCCCCACATATTCCGATTCCACGATCGAGGGCACCGAATAGCCGCCCTTGCCCAGCTTCGCGCAGTCCACGCGGTCGCCGTCATCCTCCAGCACCAGAGGCCCGACCACGCTGCCGCCGTTCTCCGCCCGCACGTGCAGCTCCTCGCGCAGCGCCGCGAGCGAGACTTCCAGATCCTCGATGACCGGATCCGATTCGTCCTGCGTGTCGAACGTGTTCTCGTGCGAATCCTTGATCGTGTGTTTCGTGCGGTAATAGATTTCCCTGAGCGACGTCGTGAGGTCCGCGCGCTGGAGCTCCGAGAGCGCGTCCGCCACGAGGATTGTCTGCATGAACTTCTTGGCCATGGCCACGTTGAAGAAGGAGCGCGCCTGCTTCTTCTTCCCCATCTCGATCAGGCCGTTGCGCGGATTGAACGAGACGTTCGAGAGCGCGCGAATGGGAATCGCGAGCGTCGGGTCCTTGGACCGCTCCGCCGCCGTGATGACCACGTCGGCCAGGCCGACCAGTTTTTTCGCCACCGCGCCGTTCTGTTTGTGTTTGGTTTTGGCCATGAGTCCTACTTCTTCCGACGCCGAGGCGGCGTCCCGGCCGGTTTCGATTTGAGTTTCGGCTTGTCCGATTTCCCTGCCGCCTCCTTCTTCGCGAACAGCTCGGCCTGCGAGCCGGAAGCGGCCTCGACCGGAACGGAGGCGCTCTCGGCCACCGCCACCTCCCCTTCGATCCCCTCCCGCGTCACGATGATCGAGTTCGGCAGGCCCTCCGGACCGCCGCCGGTCTTCCCCAGCGCCTCGTCTGTCTTCATGCCGCCTGTTTTCGAATTCGCGATTTTCTGCAACTGCGCCTTCAGCTTCTCCGTGCGCAGCTTCCCGCCCTTGAGACGGTTGCAGGCCTCGGCCACTTCCTCGATGTAGAGCTCGAAGATATTCCGACGGCGAAACTCGCCCTGCGCCCGCTCGCGCCGACGGAGGAACAGGCCGAGCCGGCGGCCACATTCGCGGAGCGCCAGGGTGATGTCCTTGCGGATTTCGTCATAGTCCGCGATGGCTTCCTTCGACTCGCTCGTGAAGGGCACCCACACGGATGCCATGTGGACGAAGATGACCATCGGGCCGGCCGGCAGGGCGCCGCGCGACTGAGTGACGCCGTAATTTTTCCAGGTCGTATCGAGCACGGCCTTGAAGGTGGCGCAGGCCGATTGCTGATAGAGCAGCGGGACGCGGTTGGCGTAACGGATCACGCGGGCCAGCTCGTCGTCCTTCTCATGCTCCTCCCCTTCGGCCAGGGGCCGGTCGGCCGGTTTCTGCGCCGCGGCAGTTTCATCGGGCCGCTTGCCGTAGGCCAGCCCCGCCTCGATGATGAAGGGATTGCCGCGATAGACCGCCGGCGGGCGGCTCACCGCTGTGTAGAACTCGCCTTTGATCTGCTTGTAGAGACCGGAGAGAATCGCCTGCTCGCCGATCGGCGCCAGGCAGTTCGTCGGAGGCGCCATGATCTTGGTGGTTTGAATCGTCTTGTAGAGCATCTCCGCCGGGTGCCCGTGAAGGTCCCGCGGGCGGGTATGGGGCTGGAGCCTGGCCGTCCTGCACATCTCTGCCGCCAGCGCTGGCGACACGCGGCAGAAATCGCCCGCCAGAAATCCGGACAGGGTGTGGCTCTTCGTATCGTGCAGCATCTTGAGAAACATGCCGAACTCGATGCCGTAGGGATGCGGCTTGATCTCGCGCGGCTGCGGCGGCAGCTCCTTGTAGGTGCGCGGGTAGGTTTTTGTTTCACCTTCCGGCGTCACGTAGAACAACTGCACGTGCGGGTTGGCGATGATCGTCTGCTCCAGATACTCGTCGACCGAGGCGCGCCCCTTCTGGTAGCGGCCCTCCACTTCGAGCGCCACCTGCGTGCCCTGCGGCTGGTCCCAGTCGACCTGCTTGTTCTCCAGAATGCGGGGCTCGTTCTTTTTCGTGTCGATCTGGACTTCGAAATAGTGGGCCGCCGACCTGGGATTGGTGCGCGAGGTGATCTTCACCGGCTTGCCGGTGGTGAGCTGGCCGTACATGCCGGCCGCGGAAATGCCGATACCCTGCTGGCCCCGGCTCATCCGCAGGCGGTGGAACTTCGAGCCGTACAACAGTTTCGCAAAGATCCTCGGAATCTGTTGCTTGACGATGCCGGGCCCGTTATCGCCGATCGTGATGCGAAACCGCGTGGCCTGGCTCACGACCGGCACGGTCGCTCCATCCGGCACCACTTCGAGCTTCACCAGGAGATCGGGAAGGATCCCGCCCTCCTCGCAGGCGTCCAGCGCGTTGTCGACCGCTTCCTTCACACAGGTCAGCAGCGCCTTGCGCGGATTGTCGAAGCCGAGCAGGTGCCGGTTTTTCGTGAAGAACTCGGAGACCGAAATCTCCCGTTGCCGCGCGCCCATTTCGACGGCCGTCACGGGCGCGGCGGGCTTGCCCGTGCGCGTCGCCACCTTCGTTGGCTCCGCCGGTTCGGCAACAGACCTGGCTGGCTTGGACTGAGGCTTGACCTGAGACTTGGCCTGAGATTTGGTTTGAACCTTGGACCTTGAAGAAGCTGCCGCTGACTTGGCCATTCACCCTCTATGAACGATTCCACGCACTCGACGGCGACATCCGCACGCACAAAGACCGAGCGCTACTTAGCACAGATGACGGGCGGCAGTAAACACTCCCGATGTGCCTGGTTTGCGGCCTGTTTACGGATGACAGACGGACTTGCTACAGTGCGCGCCGGAGAAACGGCCGATGGGACTCGAACCGAACTACATCGTCGTCGACGGGCAGACCTTCAGCAAGACGAAGCTGGTGCTGGACAATCACGTCTACAAAAACTGCCAGATCGACGACTGCGAGATCTACTTCAGCGGCGGCCAGTACGAATTGATCGACATCCGCGTGACGAACTGCCGCCTCGTCCTCAACCACCCCGCCAAGGGGAGTACGCCGCCATTCACATTTTCAAGATGAAATCGCCCGGTTCGACGGTTGTGGCGGAGTAGCGGACCCGGCTTACCCGCCGGAACTTACCGGCACGTTCACCACCTGTTTCGTGATCGGGATCGATTGGAAGGCCGGGTCCTGCGCGCCCTGCGAAGATTCCGCTTCAACACGCTGGAGAAACGCCGGAGGGCCCGACACCGGCGCGTAACTCAACACGGCCTCGACGTCGAAGGTTTTCGTATCCTTGGGTGTGGGGAAGGTGAAGGTTTCGACGCGCGTCTCCTCCGGCTTCAGGACCGTATTGTCCATCACCTTCGCCGCCTCGAAATCGAAGACCGTCTTCTGGCCCTTCGCGTCGGCATAGGTCCGGCCGTAGATCCGCTGCTCCGAGTAGACGGTCCTCAGATTTTTTCCCTGAATGTTCAAGTCGAGCACCACACGCGCCCATCCCGGATGGGTGGTCGGCAGATTGTGAGGCACCAGGCTTTGCACGGTCACCTTGACGGTGGTCTGGTCGCCCTTGATCGTCGTGGCGATCTCCAGTTTCGCCGCCTCTTGCCGCAGCTTGCCGATCCGTCCCGGGAACGAGTGGTTGGCCACCTTGCGTTTGTTCTCGCCGTTGGCCGATTCCCCGACCTGCTCGGGCATGTGGCAGGTCTGGCATTCCTTCCCGGACTTGACCGCCTGGCTCGTTTCCCACCCGCCGAGCAGATCGTTGCTCTTGCCGAGATTGGCCGCGTTGGGAACGGCCAGATGGCAGTTCAGGCAGAGATCCGATTTTCGGAAGAGCGGAAGCTCGATGGACTGATGCGCCAGGTTCTGCACAAAATCCTTGTAGGGGCCGAACAGCGTCTTGCCGCCCGTCTCGTATTTGGGGCTCGGCTGCAGATTGGAGCGGTCCACCTGCTTGATGAGGTGGCACTGGGCGCAGCCCACGCCGTCAATGGCCGGATCGCCCGACTTCGCCTGCGCGATGAAGGCCTGGCCCTGATCCGGGTATTCGTTGACATGCGGGGCGTGGCAACGGAGGCAGAGCACCTTGTCCTTGCTCGACCCGGAGGCCAGGTAGGCGTCCAGCGCGGCGCGGAACACGGGAGAATGGATGGAGCGCGACAACGGAGACGTTTCCCATTCCTCGAAGACGCGCTCGTGGCAGCGTTTGCACTTTGCCGCAGCGGGGAACACCTTCTCCATCGGGCCCTTGGACTTGGCGTCCTGGGCCAGGCCATGGGGTCCGTCGTGGAAGAGCATGATGACGGCAACGACGCCAATGGCCGCCGCCAGGCTCCACCGCAAGGGTCTCCACGACATCATCGCTCGCGCAGGCCTCCTCTTTGGCCGGTCGATACTGGGAGCCTTTTTACCCTAAGCAACGGACAGGTTACAACGCTTTAGTACGGAAGGTAAGCACTCGTGGCTGGGAATATTCCTGGAGAAGTTTCACGGCCTCCGTTCGCGCCTTTTCGTCCGCCAGCGTGGCCAGATACTTTTCCTGAAGCGCGGGCGACGGCTCGGGAATGAGCGCATAGGTCAGGCTGGCCTCGATCGTGACCGGCGCCGCCCCGTCCTTGAGCGCGAGGGTAAAGGGCACCCGCCGCGTCGTCCCTCCCTTGATGAAGGGTTCGGGGAACGGTCCGCGCGCGATCTGCTCGTAGGACAACCCGAACCGTTTGACGTCGGAGGCCACCACCTGCCCTTTCGCGTCCTTCGCCGTGATCGTCACGAAAAACTGTTTCAGGACCGGATCGCCGTCTGGGAAACTGTGCGGCAAGCTGCCGATCCGGACCAGCACCGTGCCCTCGACCACCCGGCCAGGCTTGCCGGCCTCGATATCCACGCGCGGCATCCATTCGGCCTGCAGGTTCCTGTTTTTCAGCATGATGCCGGGAATCACCACCCCGCGGAACCAGTGCCGCCCGATCGCGCGGGTCATCGCGCCGCGCTTGGACGTCGAGCTGCCAGTGGACGGCTCCATGTGGCAATCCTGGCAGACCGTGCCCTGGAGAATCTCGCCGGGCAATTCGCGCTTCGTCACGTCCTTGACCTTGTCGAAGTGGCAGGAGGCACAGAAGTTGACGCCGCGAAAGAGATCCGACTGGACGGCCGGATGGACCAGATTCTCCTCCGGATTGGCGTAGGGACCGTAGAGCGTCTTCCCGGGCTTCACCTTGAAGGTCGGGGCGGGCGCCGCCGGATCCCTGGCGGTTTCATTAATCAGGTGGCAGGAGGCGCAGCCGATTCCCTCGACCTGAACCTTGCCGGCCAGCACCTGATCCGCGATCTTCTCGACATGCTGCGGGAACACCGTCGTCGAGGGAACGTGACAGGACAGGCACTGCCGTTTCTGATCCGGCGTTGGATTGGTCTGCAGCCACACGCCCAGCACCGTGCGGAAGACCGGCGACTCGAGCGACGTGCCATGCAGCAGGGCCGCATCCACGCGCCCGAATGTTTTCAGATCCGGCGTTTGCTCGCGCGCACCCTTCCATTCCTCATAGTGCCGGTCATGACACTGTTTGCAGTCTTCCGACCGGATGAAGATTTTCTCGATCTGCTCGACCCAGTCGGCCGGTGCCTGGCCGTCGGCCTTCTGCGCCACAGCATGGCCGGAGAACAGCCAGCCGGCTGCCACGGCGAGCGCCAGCATTCCGGCTGCCGCCACTGTTATGAAAAGCCTGTTGGTCATGTCCGCCGCCCCGAAAATCTCCCGCTCAATCCCGCTTGCAGCCGACGAAATGAAAATTGACGCCCCAGCCGACCGGATCGCCAGGATCCGCCGGCTCGTAGGTGCCCACCGTGAAGTTGCACTGTTCCATGGCCCGCTTCAGGGCCCTGCCGAAGTCGATCAGGGTTTTGACTTCGACCTTGTCGATTTCCTTGATTACGGACCGGACCTTGATGCCGGCCGCATCGGCCATGGTACCGCCGATCACTTCGAGCACGGCCACGCCTTCCGTCCGCTGGAGCCCAAGTTCCTTTCGAATCCCCTCATCCACCTCGTCGACCACGATGCCGAACTCCTCGCCGAGGCGCACGGCATCCTCCTTGGTCATTTCTTTTTTCGGCGCCGCTTTCGGAGCGGCCTTCTGCGGGGCCGGCGCCTGGGCATCGGCGCTCTGGAGATCGCCTCCCCACAGAGCGAGGGCCAGTAAAAACATCAAAAAAGCCCTACCCAGCGGGAGGGCTTTTCTTCCGACCGGCCTGTCTGACCGCGCCCAAACGATCACAGACTCGTTACCGGATCAATGGCCAATTGAAACCACGGCGCCACGGCCTTCTGCCCGTTGCGCTCCTTGTTCTCCCCGTTCCAGATCGCAAAGGCGACCGCCTGCAGACGCCCCGGATCCAGCCTGGCTTCGTTCTCCTGGCCCGCGCTGGCCATCGGGCGGCGGATCACGACGCGCCAGACCCCCTCTTTCCACGTCGCCCGGCCCTGCACCCGGCCCTGATCCTCTTTCGTCGTCAAGGTGCTGAAGCCGCCGCCGATCAGATCCTCGACGGATGATTTTCTTCGTGGAATGACTTCGAACCGGCGGACTTCCCCGCTGGCTTTTCCTTCCGACGCCCGGGCAGCCCGCCGGTCGATGTCGCTCTGCCAGTCCGCCTTCCAGTGCCAGATATTGATGTAGTGATCGAGCTGCCCCATGCAGAAAAAGGCCGGCGCGTCGCCGAGCGGCAATCCGATTGCCACCCCGTCGCGGAACGTGCCGGGCGTCAGGCGGTCGTTTTTCGTATTGTCCTGCCATTCCAGCAGGAAGGCGATCTCGGTGCCGTTGTGAAGGGAGCGCAGACTCAGGGCCCGCGCGCTGGGCTCCGGCCAGACCGGCCTGGTGATGACCTGACCGCTCAGCGGAATCGCCATGGTTGGAATTTTGTCCCAGGCTTGATCTTCAGGCGCGGAAGGAAGCTCGCCTGTCACGAAATGGGAACGGATGATCATGCCTTCGGAACTGACGACCGGAATGCCGAACCATCCCAGGACCATCGCCCCGACGACCAGACCGGCAAGCAGAGGTATGGTGGAATGAAACCGGCTACGAAACCGGACCATGCAGGACCCTCATGAAACCACGATCAAGGCACCGGCGCCGCGGTTTACCAGAGCCTGGCGCGACGAATCTTGTTTTCCCCGCGCTCGCAAATGTACAGCAGCCCCTGCGGATCGAGCGCGAGGCCGACCGGGGAGTTCACCACGGCCTCCAGCGCCGGCAGGCCGTCGCCGTGCTTGAGCTGGCCGGCTGATTCCTTGGCCACGAAGCGGGCCGCGCCGCAGCCGCCCATGTTCTTATCCTCGTAGCCACTCTCGCCGTTGCCGGCGACCGTCGTGATGACGCCCGTCCGGGAATCCACCTTGCGGACGCGATGGTTCATCGTATCGGAGATATAGAGATTGTCCTGCGCGTCGAGGACCACGGCCTCCGGCGCATGGAGCATGGCCTTGACCGCCGGCTTGTCGTCGCCGTCATAGCCGTAGCGACAGACACCGGCCACCGTGGAGAGCACCCCGGTGGAGGCGTCGATTTTACGGACGCGGTTACTGCCCTTGTCCACGACATAGACATGACCACGGCTGTCCACGGCGATGCCCACGATATCGTACAGCCGGGCTTCCTTCGCGGGACGCCCGTCGTCCAGGTACAGGGAGAGATCGAGACCGTCCGAACAGACCGGCATCAGCCAGCCATGGTCGTCGCTGAAATCGATTCCAATGGCATCGCCGGAGAGCACAACCAGGTTTCTGGCCACCAACGGCTGCTCGCGGGCCTCGTCCTCGGTTGTCCAGGATCCGGCGATCGTCGTGACCTGCCCCGTCTTCGGATCGTACCGGCGCACACGATGCGCCTGCGTGTCGGCGATGTAGAGGACATCGTCGGCATCGAAGGCGATGGCGGCCGGCCAGGTGAGATTCACCTCGAGAGCCGGACCGTCTCCGTTGAACCCATGCTGCCCGGTCCCGACGATGGTGGTGATGACGCCCGTCGCGCGGTCGACGCGGCGGATCCGGTTGCTGCCGGAATCGCAAATGTAGAGGTGGTTCTTGGAATCGAAGGCGATGTCGAGGGGAAGGTAGAGCCCCGCTTCGCCGCAGGGGCCGCTGTCGCCGCTGTAGCAGGTCTCGCCGATGCCGGCAAAGTTGTGCAGGGTGCCGGCCTGCAGATCCACGCGCCGCACCCGGTCGGAGCCGGATTCGGCGAAATAGAGATAGCGCCCCTCCCGGTCCAGCGCGGCATGGTGCGGGAGCGGAATGCCGGCCTTCGCGGCCAGCTTGCCGTCTCCTGTGCTGCGCGCCTTTCCGTTCCCGGCGAAGGTCTCGATAAATCCGACGCCGAGTTCGACCTGCGTTCCCATCGGTGTCCGTTTCTGCCCGCGCTAGGCTTTGGGCGGCGGCGGAGCCTGCTGCTCGGCGGGAGCCGCGGCGGTCTGTGCCGGAGCCGGGGCCGGCTGCGCCTGCGGCGCGGCCGCCAACTGCGTCTGCGCCTGGGCTTGCGCCTCGGCCTCGATCGCATCCGCTTCGTGCACGGACTTCTTGAATCCTTTGATCGCCTTGCCCAGCCCTTCGCCCAGCTGCGGGAGCTTGCCGGCCCCGAAAATGATGAGCACGATGACCAGGATCAGAACCAGTTCCGTGATGCCGATGCTTCCAAACATGGTGACGTCTTCTCCTTGCGTTAGTATCAGTCTACGCCGTGCCGGATTCCTTGGGACGCTTCGCGAAGCGGTCCTTCAATCGCTGCCGCGTCTGCTCGGCCAGTTCGAACATCTTGCATTTGTCGTAGGCGCTAATCAAGTTGTAATAGGCCAGCGGCTCGTCCGGATTGTGCTCGACGGCGTCCTCCAGCACCTTGATCGCAAGATCGGATTTCTTGTGGTTGAAGGCGATTTCCATCAGCTTGAAACTGGCTTCGAGGTGCTTGGGGTCGAGCTCCAGCGTCCGGAGATAGCATTGCATCGCCATGTCCATGGTGTTGTAGTCGGACACCTCGGGATTGTCCAGCTCGACGTACACGCCCGCCAGATTGTACCACGCGATCGGATCCTCGGGCGTCACCTCGACCAGCCGCTCGTAGTGCTTCTGCGCCTCGCGGAACTGCCGCTTGTCGGCATAGACGCGTCCCAGGTTGAAGAGTGCCAGCACGTCGTCGCTGTGCAGCTCCAGCGCGCGCTTGAACTGGGCCTCGGCCTCTTCCGCCATGCCCTTGGTGGCGTAAATGGTCCCGAAGTTGGAGTAGTACATGGCCAGGGACCGGTTCATCTCCTGGCGCAGTCCCTCCGCCATCTCGATGGATTTCTTGACCTCGGCCAGGGCGTCGTCCAGGCGGCCCTTGCTGAAATAGAGTTCGCCGAGCCGGCAGCGAGCCTGGAAATCCTCCCCGTCCGTCGCCAGCAGCTTCTCCAGCTCGGCGATTTCCTCGTCCGGCGTCAGTTGCGGTTCCGGCTGGCCGACTGCGGCCCCGCCTGCTTCTTGTTGCTCGTCCATGGTTCGTGCCTCTCTGTTATGCCTGCTGGCCGAGCAGGGGACGATGCTCCCCTGCCAGGACAGCTGCTTCCGCGTGCGTGCCCGCCTGAGAGACGGCCCGCCGGCGCTCCAGCGTCAGCAGCATCACCCCGAGCAGCACCATCAAGGTCAGATGCGACAACTGCAACGCATAACCGGCCAGGAACATCAGCCCGATCCCGATACCGTCGTAGCGCCCCTGAGTGTACAGCTTGACGACCGTGTAGGACCAGGCCAGCAGCCCCGCCATGTACAGCGCGAAGGGCAGGTAGAAGGTGTAGCCCATGCCCATCTGGAAAATCCAGCCAATCCCCTCGCCCGCTTTGCGGACGTTTTCAGCCACGGCCGGATCGTACCAGCCGGCCAGGGTGTCCACGAAGAGCAGCAGCAGGAACGAAGCCAGCGCCGTCAGGGCAAACGCGATCGTGCGGCGCTGCTGCCGCTTGTTTTTGCTCGTCAGCGAAAACCCGCCGTAGGCCCAGAAGACCAGCATACTGGCCAGCACCATCAGCGCTTCGCCGGCCCGGTTGATTTCATGCACCAGCGGCGGCGCCGCCAGCGAACCGGCCAGGCCGTAGGACGTGGAGACGACCTGATAGTAGAGCCAGCCGGAAATCCCCAGCAGGTACACGACGATCATGATCCGCTGGCTCCAGGGACGAGGGACCGACAGGTAGTCCGCGACAAGCAGCATCAGGATCGCCCAGAAGATCACGTTGTAGACGACGGACCCCAGCATGGCCGGAGGAAAAATGAGAAACCCGACGGTCAACAGCAGCAGCAACGACGAGGCCGGGATCACCAGCGCATCGTACCGTCCGCCTCCAATGGAACGAACCTTGTTGAGCAGCGCGAGGAACAGGACCAGGAACACCAGCATGGAGACCAGATTGAGCAGCGTGAATCCCATCGAGGAGAGGACCTTGAACGTGATGCGGACCGATTCGTACTTGGCCGCCAGCTTGCTCAGGTGCATGCCCAGCCGCGAAACCAGCCGATACAGCACGAGTTCGAAGAATGCCGCCCACAGAAGGACCTTGGCGGCCGTCTCGAAGAGCAGCCCCTGCTCGTCCGCCCTGCCATCCGCTCTGACCGCCGTCTCGATGATCATGGTGTGTGAAGGACAGGAGGATGAGTCGATCAGGAACGGGCCGGGAGGGGATCGCGCCGGGCCTGCGCGTTGGCGCGGGCGATATAGAGCAGCCCGTCCGCCATGGAATAATTGAAGGGCAGCTCGCAGACCACTTCGCTGATTTTCCCGTAGACGTGCTGGTAGACCCGCTCCGCCTGCTCCGGCGTCATCCCGGACGACACTTCGTAGAAAAAACCAAGGCTGAGGTCCTCGGAGGCGGGCCGCATGATGCGCTGGATGCCGTGCCCGCCCGGATCGCTCATGATCGGGGCTTCCTTCTCCAGATCGAACAGGCAGGGCTGGCAGGAGAAGCCATAGGAGGCGTTCAGTCGCTTGTTCTCCACGATGAAATTCATCGTCTCCAGCGATTCCTCCTCGGTCTCGGTGGGGAACCCGACGATGATGTAGCAGTGGATGGCGATGCCGAGGTCGAGGCAGTCCTCCGTGATGCGCCGGACGCTCTCCTGCTTGATGCCCTTCTTCATGAAATCCATGATGCGCTGATTGAACGATTCCAGGCCGAAGACGATCTTCAGGCAGCCGGCCTCGCGCATGCTCGTCAGCAACTCGCGCGACAGGTTCTTTTCGAACCGCATTTCCGCCGTCCATTTGAGGTTCAGGTTCCGGTCCTGGATCTGCTGGCAGAGCCGCTTGGTCGGCGAGAGGGCCAGGCATTCGTCGGTGAAGAAGAAATACGGCGTGTCGTACTTCTCGGAGAGCATCTGCAGCTCGTCCACCGTCTTGCCCGGGTCCTTCTGGCGGAAGTTCTGGTGGTCGAGCGTCAGGGCGCAGAAGGAGCAGTCTTTGTAGTAGCAGCCCCGCGAGAATTGCACCGGCAGGACCGTCTCGGGCGCCAGGTACCGGTCGAGCGGGAAACCGTCGTAATTGGGCGCCGGCAGCTCGTTGATGTTTTCAGAATAGAAGGGCTGATTGACGGTGATCTTGCCGTTCTGCCGGTAGATCAGATTGGGCACCTTGCTGAAATCCTTCTTGCCCGCCAGTTGGTTGACCAGTTCCAGCAGCGCTGTCTCGCCCTCGAACACGATGATGTCGTCGGTCAGGTCGAACAGGCCGTGGCAGCGCCTTAAATTATCCACGAGCCGTGTGAAGATGCTCCCGCCGATCGTCAGGTGGATGTTGGGATTCGCCTGCTTGATCAGCCGGCAGAGGGTCAGGCCCGGAATGATCTGCGAGGTCGCCGTGATGGAAACGCCGATCAGATCCGGCTGGTCGTCCACGATCGACGACAGGAACCGCTCGCGAAACAGCGAGAGATAGGGATTCTGCTCCTCGTCCTGGATGACCTTCAGCAGATCCTTGGACGAGTAGATCGAATAACCGCTGACCTGGTTGTCCACGACCGTCATCCGCGTCGGGAAATAGAGCGTGGACACCATCTCCATCCACTTGTCGATCAAAAAGAGGGCGTCGCGATAGCGCTCCAGATCGTAGAACTCCTCCCCGCGCAGAATGCCCTTGGCCACCTCGATCCGATCGATCAGATAGGGAAGCCGCTCGACAGCCTCGACGGCCCTGGCATAGTGCTCTTCGCTGGAGGGACCGGTTTCCCCCTTCCTGGTGCGCTCGAGCTCCCTGACCTTGTCCTGCAACCTAGCATGGGTCTCCCTGCCGTAGGACTCCGTGAGGACCGTATCCAGGACCTCGATGTTCAAGTCCCGTTGCCTGACGTTTTTGACGCCGCCTTGGACGAGAAATCCTGTCAGGGACGGGAGGCTCAGATAGGGCTGCGAGGGATGCCAGCTGGGAGGAAAGATCAGCGAAACTTTCACGACAATCCTTCTCTCGTTCTTAAAAAAATGCCTGAATTGACGCGGCGGCACAAGACCGCAGATGTCAAATAATTTAACTGTTTATACACTGTCCTCTCCTGCAAAAGCAACCGCGCGGGCTGTTCGTGAACCATAAAAGACCCTGTAAACACAATGGGTTGTGACGACTAACCCGAGCAGCGACGCGCGGGGAAATAAAAAAAGCCCCGAGTCATTGTCCGCACCATCGCGCGGGTGACTCGGGGCTTTTTTGACCGACTCGTCAGTTCGGGCGGAGGCCCGACCGACGCCCCCTAACGGGGTGCCCGCTCAAGGCATCTTCAGCGTGAACCAGGTGGAGATACCCTTCATCCCGTTCCGCTCGACGTTGCTGCCATCCCACACGGCAAAGGCCACGGGGACGGACGCACCCGCCTTGAACTGCACGTCATTCTGATCGTTCGTCGTCAGCTCGCGCTTGACCACGATCCGCCAAGTCGGACCGACGCAGCAGCCGCCCTTGACCGATCCATAGGGCTCCCACACGCCGTTCCCGATGACGTCCTGATGCGCCTGCGTGGTCAGCGTGCTGAACCCGTTGGCGTTCAGGTCCTCGACCGAGCTTCTCCGGAGGGTCGGATACGACATGATGTTGCCGGACCAGATGCCGGGGTTGAACGGCCCGAGGCTGCGGCCGATCCGGTCGGGATAGGTCACACCGCCCGCCGGCTCTTCAAAGTAATAGTCCCAGGCGATGGACGGATACTGGTCGTCCACGTCCCAGAGACCCGCGCTGTCCTTGCCGATGTCCTTCTGCCATTCGGCATTCCAGCGCCAGATATTCACGGTCCCTCCGGACTGCCCCATGCACTGGAAGGGCGGCGCGCCCGAGGTATTGACCGGGAACTGGAGCGCGGCCTGGTCGCGGAAGTCCTGCGGTCCGATGGTGGTGTTGTTCAAGGTCTGGTCCGACCAGTCCAGCCGGAAACCCAGCTCCTTGCCATTGGACACCGCCTTCACGAACACAGCCTTCACGGAAATATTCGGGTGCATCGGCGTGGTGATCGTCTGCCCGCTGAGTGGCACGACCACACCCGGCACACTCTCCCAGACGGGGTTTGCACCATCCATCGGGATCGGCCCCTTGATCGCCTTGACCGGGATGGTTACCGGCTGGCTGACCGCCAGGGGCACCTGCCCGATCGTCAGCATGATGCCGACTACCAAGGCAGAGAGGAGAATGCCAAACACCACTCTTTTGTTGCGTGTCTGAACCACTCTCATATTAATGTACCCTCCTCTGAATTAAAGATTACGACTGCACTGGCACCATGAACGGACTCTAACAACCCGCCGCCGTCCTCAGGCCGTTCCAACCGGCCCTGAGTCGGCCTTCTCTTTCCCCTTTTCATCCAAAAACGACTGCGCCCCGACTTCGTTGAGCAGGATGCTCAATTCGTTGCCCTGGTCCTGCGCCCCGCACTCGTAGGTCTGCCCCTCCGGCACGTTGAAGGTCGCCGGACGGTAATCCGTTTCCGAATAGGGCTGCGGGCTGACGCCCTGATAGGCGGCGTCGAAATCGATGTAGTCGGCCGTGAACTCCGCCATGTGCCGGAAGAAGCCCGTGTCGGCCTTCTTCACCAGCATCCGCGAGAAAAGCGGCACCCACCGTCCGATGTGGTCCTTGACGAATTTCTTCTGGGCATCCACCACGATCTGCGTCTTGTCGGCGCCGTCGTGGCAGCGCGCGTAGGATTCCTTGTAGGCCAGGAAATGCATGAACTCGAGTTCCACGCTCAGGTGATCCAGGCGCTCGTGAATGTCGCGCGAAAGTTCCAATCCGAAGGCCTTGTAGAAGCCGGCGATGTCGCCCATCACATGGGCCTGGCCGAACACGTGGTCGTTGCCGAAAAGGGTTTCGTAGGGAGGACAATCGAGGGTGATCACATTGCTGAACACGCGGCGATGCTCGGCTTGCAGATCGCTGAGCGTCCAGTGGGTACATTCCGTCGCCACCCACTGCTCGATGTTGTCCAGATACTTGTGCAACGCGGCCAGCTTGACCTTGGCCTTCTCGCCGCCCTGCCCGGCCAGCGCCGCGCTCAATCCTTCGATTGCGGACCGTCCGTCCTCGACGAACTCTCCACTCTGGAGATAGTCCAGAAATTCCTCATCTTCAGGGTACAACAGGCTCCAGGACACCAGGAGATACAGCTTGCTCCGGCCCAAGGCCCGTTCGACGGCCGGAGAATCCTTGATTGCCCCAAGGGTCGGGGCCATGACGGCAGGTTCGGTCATGCTGCGCTCGCTCTCCTTCGTGCTCATACCACACCCCACGGGCAGCGCGATAAGCTCGCGTATGATAGGGAAAGCCAAAAGTGAAGTCAAGCCGATTCTTGACCTCAACAACCCCCTGATTTTACAGACGCCAAGGACTCATTACGACCACACGAAACCGCATCAAAACCGCTCTGCACGCCCCTTTTATGGGCTTGCTGGCAACAGTCTGGCCGGGGTCACCCGGATGGCGATCTTGTCGTTGACGGTCTTGCAGATCTGCTCGCAAATGCCGCAGCCCACGCAGCGGCTGCCCGAGACCTCCAGATGCATCTCGGAAAAGTCCATGGAGAGGGCCTGGGTCGGGCACTGGGAGACGCAGGCATGGCACCCCTGTCCCGCCGTGCAGAGCCGGTGCGACACCACCGCCAATCCCATCCGGACCTCGCCCACAGCCTCAACGGGCAGCAGAGCCTCGGTCGCGCAGGCGGCGATGCAGGGAAAATCGTCGCAGAGGCGGCAGGGTTCCTGATCGGGAAAAATCACGGGCGAGCCGTCGCGGCGGTCGAATTGAATGCTATGGTGTGGGCAGGCCTCGGCGCAGTCGTTGCAGCGCGTGCAGCGTTCGAGAAACAGCGCCTCCTCCACGGCGCCGGGAGGCCGCAGCCAGTCGTGGCGCACCGGAGGCGGCGCCTGCTCGGAAGGGGCGTCGCGATGCTTGATGAATTCCTGCGCGGTTTTGACGAACGAAAAGGCGGAGTCCTTGAGAAAGTTCCGCCGTCCGTATTTAGGATCTGCAGCCATACCCGCCTTCCGACGGTTGCTACATTACGCCATCGGCCCGAAGTTTGTAGACTTCCACGCACCGATCGCAGGCGCCATATTCCACGTCCCACCCCGGGTGGTTCTCTCGGATGAACTCCAACACGTGCTTTTCCACCTTCGTGTTCATGTCCTCAACCCAGCTATAGGTCGGGAACCGGCAGAGCGGACAGGGGAACCCCGGCATCAGCATGATCTTGTTCTGCTGCGCCTCGGGAACCTCCCCGCCCTCGATGTCCACCGCGCGATCCATCACGCGCAACGTATCGGCCGCCATCTCGACGAGCTCGGAGTGCGACAGCGATTCCGTCTGCCACAGGCCTTCGAAGACGGACTTGAGCTGGGCGGGCGGAATTTTCCGGTACCACGAGCGGAACTCCTTGAACCGGTCCTCCTTGCCCAGCATGGACTCCTTGCCGGCCTGTTGCAGCCGGCTGTCGATGTTCAGGCACCAGAGCACCCGGTACCGCTGGAGCACCAGCGTCTCTTCGCCGGGATTCTGCCCGACCTTCGTGTCGGGATCGTAGCCGAAAGCCGAGTCCAGCAGGTCCGACACGTGCATCAGTTCGTGGCGGCAGTAGCGGGTGAGGGCCGGATCGTAGAACCGCCGCGGGATCAGCTTGATGCCGACTCCCTTCTGGCCCTTCGCCTCGAATTCCCTGGCGAGGTCCTGCTCGATGGAGCCCCACTTGCGGAGCACGTCCACGCCTTCCTGGTCCTCCTTCAGTACGCCCTTGACCAGCACGATCCCGACTTTTGCCTGCAGATGAGGAAATTCGTTGAAGGCGTCGCGGATGATGTCCGAAAAACCCCAGGTCCCGAACAGGTATTGATAGAGCTTTTTGAATTCCGGCTCCCGGTCGTCCAGGGAGAACTTTTCGTAGATGGGATCGGCCAGCTCGTGGAATTCCTTGTAATAGGTGGGATCGCCTTCGCGCTCGGTCTTCTCGACGAACGAGTCGATGACTTCCTGAAGCAGGGCCGGCTGAAATCTGATTTCCATGATGAGTGGCTCCCGTGCTGCGTCTCAATACCGACGGGACCGCCCGTTCCAAGGTTTCCTGGAGGAGAGCTCGGTCGTAATGAACGCGCCTTGATCCTTCGATAGACTCAGGATCAACCCTGAGTTCTCCCTCAATCCTCTTCCCTGGATCGAAGGGTTGACTTGTTTTAAAGGCTTCTTCTAAGATTCGCTATTGAAAAAGTATAATCTTGGTCCGCCGTCATTTGCAAATCGAGCCTGCCATCAGATAAGTTCTTGAACGAATCGCATCACAACCATGGCTGACCACTCGACCACCCAGTCTTTTCCAGGCACGGCCGCCCCCCCGACGGCGGCAGCGTCGAAGCCGCCCGTCGACTTCCTGGAGTACTGGAAGGCGGACGCGCGGGAGATCAAGACCTTTCGCGGCCACTCGCATGGCGTCTGGACCGTCGCCTTCGCGCCGGACGGCCAGACCCTGGTCAGCGGCGGCGTGGACCGGCTGCTGCGCCTCTGGGACATCGAAACCGGCCGCCTGTTGCGCTCGATGCGCGGCCATACCCACGACATCCGCGCCGCCCTCTTCACGCCGGACGGCCAGACGATCGCCACCGGCAGCGAAGACCGGACGATCCGGTTGTGGAATCCCAAGACCGGCGAACCGACCAAGCTCCTGTTCACCCGCTACGACCATAACGTCTGCAGCTTGTCACTGTCTCCGGACGGGCTGATGCTGGCGCGCGGCTCCCATAATAAAGACATCAAAATCTGGGAGGTCACGACCGGCACGGACCTGATGACTCTGCTTGGCAAGGACGCGCTCGATCATCACTGGTCCGTCTGCGTGGCGTTTTCACCGGACGGGATCCACCTCGCCAGCGGCAACGACATCGGCAAGATCAGGGTTTTTGAGGTGCTGCCGAGTGGAGAGGAAAAGCTCCTGCACAACGGTCATTGGATTGACGATGCTCATGACGGCACGGAGCAGCGCGGCTACTTCGTCGAGGACGACGGCGGCTTCCAGAAGGCGATGGATTACTGGATCGGCGCCCTGACCTACACACCGGATGGAAAGCTGCTCATCAGCGGCAGCCGAGACACCACCATCAAATTCTTCGAGATGCCGCAACTGACTGAGCTCCGGACCCTCAAGGGCCATTCGGGATGGGTGCGCGCGCTCGCCGTGTCGCCGGACGGGAAGGTGCTGGCCAGCGCGGGCGACGATCGCACGATCAAGTTCTGGGAAATCGCCACCGGACGGAATTTCCGCACGCTGAAGGGGCACACGGATAGCGTGCGTGGCCTGGTGTTTTCGCCGGATGGACGGCGACTGGCCAGCGCGTCGTGGGACCGGACCGTCAAGCTCTGGGAA
>Ga0187893_10001408_pt1 | contig 58050 bp, 51 predicted proteins | sample MA1701074metaG_FD_139574 | JGI IMG/M metagenome (GOLD analysis project Ga0187893, IMG submission 139574) | White microbial mat communities from a basaltic lava cave in the Kipuka Kanohina Cave System on the Island of Hawaii, USA - MA170107-4 metaG ...
ATCCTGTATCTGTTTGCGGACGTCATCATACTGTTGTTGTCGGTTTTTCCTGGGTGAGAGGGCTTTGCATGGTTTATCTCCGTGTTGACGGGAGAAGTGTACGGGTTTCGGAGGTGAGTTGCTTTCCTAAGACAGCCGAGGTATCTGGTTTAGATGCTCGACCCATTTTTTTCTTGACTTAGGAAGTTTTTAGTACTATACTTGGCCACAATATCGCAGAACATCTGCGAGTTTAGTTTCGTTCACCTTCCCCCGGTGGAATGAAAAAGGCACTGCCGAGCAGTCTTCTCATAATTATGGCGCTGACACTCAGCGCGCATCTGCCTCTTCAGCTTCAATCATCTGCTCCGTTACTCCAGCATCCTGGTATTCAATCACAGCTCGACGCTCTGACAAAGCGCGGCTACACTTATCGTTTTCTCGATCCGACAACAGTAGAGTTAACTAATGCACTTTCCGGCGAACGGGGGCTCAAAACACTTGCTGAGCCAAGTGAGGCAGAGATACGGGCGTGGGCTGCTTGGAGAGGAGTCCCAATTCTTGAAATTAATCCCACAGCAATTGATACAAATCAATACTCTGGTTGGTATACCTACTTTACAGAAGTCCCGTTATCGAATTCCTTCGGAATTCCCCTCGTGGTTTCTGATATCGACGGAGATTACAAGGCAGATGTCTACGGGGTTTTCCGTGATTTTACCAGTCAGGATTTTGAGGCTCGCATCTATGAAATCGATACGAATAGCGTGGTGCAGTTCGGACATAATTACGTACCAAGACCTGGGGTATCAAGAACGACATTTGATGTAGACTGTGACTCGTTATTCGAAATCTTGTGGAGCTTCGGCGGCAAAATCTATGATTACGAGCAAGCGGCCGGTGATTCTCTTCCTACTCAGCTCAGGTTTGTTCATGAAAGATACCACGCAAATCTTTCTCCCGGTTATACTGGAATCTATCTCGGCTCTTTGGATGAAGACAATCTAACCGATTTCTTGTATAAGGGAACCGAGCCAGATTCAGCAGACACAACCATCGGGGTTGGCAAGGTCTATGTAGCCGAGTTCAATCCTGACTCCAACAACTTTGTTCGAGTTTGGTCAAAACAATTCGTCCCGGGCCAGCAAAGCACGACAGCCGGTTTTGGAGTAGAGGATTTTGACAGAGATGGGGATATGGAATTTGCCGTAACCGAAGCCCTTAACGGCAGGGTCTTTTTTGCTGAAAACACAGGAGACAATAGCTATGCTCAAGTGTGGCAGGATAGCACCCCGTATGTAAATCTTTACTACCAGACTTCAGGTGATGTGGACGGTGACGGATGGCCGGAGTTCTTCGCCGCTGCGACGATGTCCAACGGAACATGGATGCTCGTTTACGAGGCTGACGGTGACAACTCTTACTCTCTGCGTTTTCTTTTCCATCTCCTCTCGGCGGGTGTATTTGATGAACCTACCCTATTGACATCGGACATGGATGGCGATGGGAAAAAAGAGTTGGTCATTCTAAGCGGGGTTTGGATTCATATGTTTAGGTCCAATACGGATGATGACTATTCCCTGATGTACTTGAAACGCGAGAATACCAAGGATGCCATTTCGTCCTATGATTTTAATAGCGATGGCAGGCCTGACCTTATTGTCAGCAAGCTTATCCTTGATTCGTTGAACCGAGGGCGAAACAAGGCGGATGTGTACCTTGCATCCGTACTTGTGAGCATACCGGACGATGTTTCCCACAGCGCCAGCGTTCTCAACCTGGTGAACCACCCAAATCCATTCAACAGTGCAACAACCATTAGCTATTCTCTTCCAAGTTCACAAGAAGTCAAAGTGCAGATCAGCGATATACTCGGTCGTTTGGTAACTCAACTTGTAAATGAGTCACAGTCTGCTGGATCTCATGAGATCACTTGGAGCACAGACCATCTTGCAAGCGGGCTTTACTTTTGTCGCATTGAAACGTCATATTCAACAGTCACACGCAAGATGCTCTTGCTGAGATAGCACCATGATTCCTATCATCCCTTGGTACACCCAAATCACGAAGGTTTCTTTTTTCCCTGGTGACACGCTATGATTCACAGGGTTGGTGAGTGACCAAACCCTTGCAATTTCCGACCCTTTTTGTTATGGTTCAAACAGATGGAAGGCCTGTTTGAGAGGGGAATTGAGGAGTTCAATAGACAATTCTTCTTTGAGGCCCACGATACGTGGGAAGAACTCTGGATGGAGACAACAGGCAGTCACCGGCTGTTTTATCAGGGCCTGATCCAAACCGCAGTCGGCTTCTACCATCTGGAAAATCAGAACTACAAGGGCGCCTGCAGTCAATTCGGGAAAGCGCTAGCAAAGATCACCAGATATCTCCCGGCATTTCACGGCGTTGACACACAGCAACTTGCGAAGAGTGTGCAGGAGTGTCTCGACGATGCCGAGCAGTTGAAAGCGGGAACGCTGGCGGCTTTTGATGATCGAAGAATTCCCGTCATTACGCTTCAGTGAGATCAATTTTTAGAGGAAGCAATCCATGGCAACAATGATTACCGAGGAATGCATCAACTGTGGAGCATGTGAACCGGAATGCCCCAACGTCGCGATTTATGCCGGCGGTGTGCAGTTTGAGTACGGCGGACAGATGTATGATCCGATCTCGAATGATTTTTACTACATCGTGCCGGAAAAATGCACGGAATGTGTCGGCCACTTTGATCAGGAACAATGTGCTGCGGTGTGTCCGGTGGATTGCTGTGTTCCGGATACCAACCGGGTTGAATCAGAGGAAGTGTTGTTTGAACGCGCGAGGATTCTGCATCCTGATCGCGAATTTCCGGAATTGAGTGCAAGTACTTCCCACTTCAGGAAGACGGCATAGCAACATACTCCGTATATGAAACACACAGGCCGGTCCTCTGCGCAACGTGGAACCGGCCTTTTCATTCTATGAGCAAGCTATGCGCATAGGCCCCTACGAACTTCACGCGATCGAAACCGGACGCTTCGGACTGGATGGCGGCGCAATGTTTGGGGTTGTTCCCAAGCCGTTGTGGGAAAAGACCAATCCTCCGGACGAAAAGAACCGCATCTCTCTGGCCGCCCGGGCCTTGCTTCTTGTCGGCAACGGAAAAAAGATCCTCGTGGACGTTGGCAACGGCAACAAGTACAACGACAAGCTTGCCGCGATTTACAAATTTGAAAACCCTCTTGGGGACATGGTTGCTTCCCTGGGGAAGCACTCAATTGCGCCCGAAGATATCACAGACGTCATTCTCACCCATCTTCATTTCGATCACGCCGGTGGCTCAACAACAAGAGTGAACGGCGAAGTGGTGCCCACGTTTCCGAAAGCGAAGTACTATGTACAGCGGGAACATTGGGTGGCCGCAACCAGGCCCACGGAGCGTGACAGGGCCAGCTTTTTCGAGGATGACTTTATGCCGTTGCGTCGCGCCGGCATTCTGGAATTTACTGAAGATGAGAGCGAGATTCTTCCTTGTATCGGTTTCCGCGTCGTCAATGGGCACACAACTTCTCTGCAGTGTCCGGTCATCAGCGATGGCAAAACGACTTTGCTGTATTGCGCAGACCTTATGCCGACCACATCGCACATTCAGTTACCATGGATCATGGCTTATGATCTTCGTCCACTGATAACGCTTGAGGAGAAAAGGAACATTCTGAACGAGCTTGTTGAGAGGAATGGAATTCTTTTTTTTGAACACGATCCCAACACAGAGGCGGTTCGCGTACAAAGAACCGATAAAGGGATTGTTGCGGGTGAACGGGTAACCATCGGTTGATGATGAACGAGTTTGTCAAAGTTGCGCGGTTGAATGAAGTCCCGGCAGGACGTTCCAGGCTTGTCAGGGTGCGTGACACAGATGTTGCATTGTGGAATGCTGACGGATGTATCTATGCCATCAATAATATCTGTCCGCACCAGCATTTTTCCATGCTTCATGAGGGAATACTCGAAGGTTTGTACGTGACCTGCCCCATGCATGGTCATTCTTTTTCTCTCAAGGATGGTTCGCCAAAGGGGAATGATGGCAGGGCAAAGACCTATGAAGTCAAAGTAGAGCGGGACGAGATCTATCTGAAGGTTGATGGTGAAGAATGAATTCCGCGGAGCGGGTAAAGGCCAAGGCGGCTGAATTAGGCTTTTCGAAAGCGGGGATCGCGAGGGTTGGAGAGGTTGGAGTTGAAGCATCGCGCTTGCGTGAGTGGTTGGACAGCGGGTTTCATGCGACGATGCACTGGATGAAGTCGAGCATTGAAAAGCGCACTGATGTAAATAAAGTTTTGCCCGGTGCAAAATCAGTTATTGCTCTCGCAATGAATTATTTTACGCCCGAGAAACATCCTGATTCGGGTGAGTTTGGAAAGATCTCGCGTTACGCGTGGGGCGATGATTATCATGATATTCTCTCTGAAAAGCTGAAAATGCTGGACGCCTGGCTGGGGCGGGAATTCATCGGCTATGAAGGGCGTTACTATGTTGACACCGGCCCGATCATGGAGAAAGCATGGGCACAGAAAGCCGGTGTCGGTTGGATAGGTAAACACACAAATGTTATTACTCAGGAAATGGGTTCGTGGGTGTTTCTCGGAGAAATTATCACGAACCTGGAACTTGAACCCGATTCTCCGGCAACAGATCACTGCGGAACCTGTTCGCTTTGCATCGAGGCCTGTCCGACCGGGGCGATTACTGAGCCCTATGTCGTTGATTCGGGGCGCTGTCTCTCGTACCTTACTATCGAGCATCGGGGGAACTTTGACAAGGAGTTTCGCACGGACGGTTGGATTTACGGATGCGATGTGTGCCAGGATGTTTGTCCTTGGAACGAACGGTTCGCTACGGAAACAGAAGAAAAGAGGTTTCAGCCGAGGGAAGGAAGCGTTGCTGCACGTTTGACAGATTGGAAGAGCATGTCCCGCGAGGAGTTCAGTGCAAGATTTAAGAGAAGTCCGATCAAGCGGACAAAGCACGAGGGCCTGATAAGGAATATTCGCGCTGTCCTTGACGAAAAGGTATAAGAAAACAATTCTGAAAACAGGAACATCATGGCAGGAAATCACCACAAGCTCATCATTGTTGGCTCTGGTCCGGCAGGATTGACCGCCGGATTGTACGCCGCGCGGGCCAATCTTCATCCAGTTGTGTTTGAAGGGGTTCAGCCCGGAGGCCAGCTCACGATTACAACAGATGTGGAGAATTACCCTGGATTCCCCAAAGGAATTCTTGGTCCGGAACTGATGGAGATGATGCGTGAACAGGCGCAAAAATTCGGCGCCATGTCTTACTACAAGAATATCACGCGCATCGATTTATCAAAGCGGCCATTTACGCTCTGGAGCGATGAAGAGCAATTTACTGCAGATGCGATCATCATTGCCACGGGCGCATCTGCAAAGTGGTTGGGCATTACGTCGGAAGAGGAATACAAGGGATATGGCGTTTCGGCCTGCGCAACGTGCGATGGATTCTTTTTCAAGGGATTGGAAGTGATTGTCGTGGGCGGCGGTGATACGGCGATTGAAGAGGCAACCTTCCTGACAAAGTTTGCTACGAAGGTGACGATTGTTCACCGGCGTGATACGCTGCGCGCGTCTAAAATCATGCAGGAGAAAGCGCAGCGAAATCCGCGGATCAGTTTTGTTTGGAATTCCGAGGTTGAAGAAATTCTCGGTAAGAAGGAAAACCACAAGCGAACGGTGACCGGTGTGCGGCTCAAGAATGTCAAAACGGATGAGACGGCGACCCTGCGCGCTGATGGCGTGTTTATGGGTATCGGCCACAAGCCGAACACAGACCTATTCACAGGCCAATTGGACATGGATTCGGTCGGCTATCTTAAGGTACAAGACGGAAGTACAAAAACGAATATTCCCGGTGTGTTTGCTGCAGGGGACGTTGCTGATAGTGTGTATCGTCAAGCCGTAACCGCGGCTGGCACCGGATGTATGGCGGCCATTGATGCCGAGCGCTGGCTGGAAAGCCAGCACGACTGATGAGCGGGGCGTTATACCGGCGTTCATGATCGGGCTTGGCTCCGGCGTTGGTGATTTGGTTTATGCAACACTTTCTCTCGTTGGTATCTCACTTCTTCTGCAGTTCGCGGTTGTTCGCTGGGCATTGTGGATCGGCGGGACGATTGTTCTCCTCACCCTTACCACGATTATGATTCGGCACGTTGTCACTCCGCCGTCAGCAGCGAATGACAACCCAATCTACGATCAGAAATCTTCTCTCTCGTACATCATGACGGGAATCAGTCTCTTCTTTTAGGAGAGTCTGCCTGCTTGTCAGCAGGTCACGCCTGAAATTCAGCCGGTATCGGCCTCTTGTCAGAACTGCCTGCCCAACTGACAAGTCCCATCCAAACTGCCTTCGCCAAATCAATTCTTCTAACTTCAATCTTTTGAATGCGTTCGCGATATTGAGGGTGCGGTGGCACGCCGGTTGAATTGTTGATAGGCAACAACAGCAAATAACAAGTTCAACAAAAAAATCAGGAGACACACATGTTAGTACGAGTTCATCGCAATGCCCTTTCACCGTTTGACACATTCGATTCATTGTTTGATCGCTTCTTCACCGGCGGCACTCAGGACGACGGGAGTCTGTTCCCGACGCTGTGGACCCCTTCGGTGGATGTGACGGAACAGGAAAACGCGTTTGTCGTGAAGGCGGAGCTTGCAGGGGTTAAGAAGGATGACGTGAAGATTACTGTTCACGAGAACATTCTGACCATCCGCGGCGAGAAGAAGCAGGAGAAGGAAACAAAGGAAACGAACACGCATCGCGTTGAGCGAGCGTTCGGGTCGTTCCAGCGATCCTTCAATCTCCCCGGCTTGATCAAGAGCAACGAGATCGAAGCGACCTTTGCCGATGGTGTTCTCACCGTCTCGATCCCGAAGGCCGAAGAAGCAAAGCCGAAGCAGATCGAAGTGAAGGTGAAGTAAGCTCTTTATTTGTGTTTGACGCAGAAGGCGGGTGCATGCTAGGACCCGCCCTATTGCGTTTTGTTGTTTTCATGATGTGCTGATTACGAAAGGTATCAGATGACAAAATCCAATGTTCCCCAGGCCCTTCCGGTTCTGACACTCCGAAACTCCGTTTTCTTCCCACGGCAAGTGATGCCGCTTTCCGTCGGAAGGGAAAGCAGTATCAAGGTTGTGGAAGAAGCCGTTAAAGATGACGGGCTCGTGGTTATCGTCTCACAAACCGACGGAGCGATTGAGAAGCCGGCGGAAACCGATATTCATTGGGTGGGAACACTTGCGCGCATTCTCAAGACGTTTACACTGGCCGATGGTACACGCAGTGTTCTCATGCAGGGCATTAGTCGCGTTCAACTTCTTTCCATTCTTCATGTCGATCCTTACATCAAAGCTGTTGTCCGCGAGATGCAGGAAACTCCTGTTTCCGGCGAACATATTGACGCCATGGCTTTGAATCTCAAAAGTCTGTTTAAGAAGGCGGTTGAGCTTTCGCCCAACCTTACCGATGAACAACTGACCATCGTTCTGAACCTGGACCAACCGGAGGCAACTGCGGACGTCATTACCTCAATGGTGCAGGGAACAGTGCAGGAGAAACAAGAAATTCTTGAAACCCTCGAATCGGAAAAACGCATTGAGAAAGTAACGGTGTTGCTCACCAAGTTGATCCAGAAGCTTGAACTGAGCAGTAAGATTCAGTCCGAGGTTCAGGATGGTATCAGCAAGACGCAGCGGGAGTACTTTCTGCGTGAACAGATGAAAGCCATCAAGAAAGAACTTGGGGAAGACGAAGAACGACAGGAGCTTGCGGAACTGAGGAAGCGAATTGAGGCGGCAAAGCTTCCGGAAGAAGCGCTCAAAGTTGCCAACAAAGAGCATCAGCGTCTTTCTTCGATGAATCCGGCATCACCGGAATACACTGTTTCAAGAACATATCTCGACTGGATTCTTGATTTGCCATGGTCGGTTTCGACTTCCGACAACCTGGACATTCACAAGGCGAAGGATGTGTTGGAGCATGACCATCACGGTTTGGACAAGGTGAAGAAGAGAATTCTGGAATACCTTTCCGTGCGAAAACTCAAGAACGACATGCGCGGCCCGATCCTCTGTTTCGTTGGTCCCCCGGGTGTTGGAAAGACATCACTTGGTCGTTCCATTGCCAACGCCCTTGGGCGAAAGTTCGTCCGCATTTCACTTGGCGGGGTTCATGATGAAGCCGAGATCCGCGGTCATCGCCGTACCTACATTGGTGCGCTGCCCGGCAGAATCATCCAGGGTTTGAAAAAAGCGGGTTCGAACAATCCTATTTTCATGCTGGATGAGGTTGATAAACTTGGTTCAGATTTCCGCGGTGACCCCTCGTCGGCGCTGCTTGAGGTGCTGGACCCCGAGCAGAATTTTTCGTTCAGCGATCACTATCTGGAAATCCCTTTTGATCTCTCTAACGTGATGTTCATTGCGACGGCGAACCAGATTGAACCGATCCCCCCGCCGTTGCGTGACCGAATGGAGATTATCGAGATCCCAAGCTACATCGAAGATGAAAAGCTTCACATCGCAAAACGCTTCCTTGTGCCCAAACAATTGAAGGAACATGGACTCAAGGATGACCAGCTTCGCATTGATGATGACGCCACACGCATGACGATCGTCGGTTACACGCGTGAAGCAGGGGTGAGAAACCTTGAACGACAAATTGCAACGATCGCGCGCGGTGTTGCTCGAGATATTGCCGAGGAAAAAGTCAAAAAGGTTAAAGTGAAAATGGAAGACCTTCGCACGTATCTCGGTCCACAGAAGTTTTACGCCGATGTTGCCGAGCGGCTGAACCGTCCGGGGATTGCGGTGGGACTTGCGTGGACTCCGGTCGGCGGCGACATCCTGTTCATCGAAGCGACAAAGATGATCGGCAAGGGGAATCTGATTCTCACAGGGCAACTTGGGGATGTCATGAAGGAGTCTGCACAGGCGGCACTGAGTTTCCTTTCTTCAAACGCATCGCGGTTCGGGATTGCCCCGGATTTTCGCTCGAAGTACGATATACACATTCATGTTCCTGCAGGAGCGATTCCCAAAGACGGACCATCCGCAGGAGTGACTATGCTGACGGCTCTTGCTTCGTTGTTGACAAACCGAAGGGTCAAAAGCGATCTGGCCATGACGGGAGAAATAACTCTACGCGGGGCAGTGCTTCCTATCGGCGGGGTGAAGGAAAAGGTTCTTGCCGCACACAGGGCTGGCATCAAAAACATCATCCTGCCTGAACGCAACAATTCGGACGTGGAGGAAATCCCCGAATCGACTTTGGGTGCCGGTTCCAAGATTCAATTTCATTTTGTCAAGGAAATGAAAGACGTGCTCGATCTTGCGCTGTTGCCCGAAAAGGACGGTGGCGAGGAATCGTCAGAAGAACTCGGGATTGACGAAGTTCGCGTGAATTAGCGACTTTTGCATTTCCATTTTCTTTGGGCCCGGCGGTTTATCAAAAACTGCCGGGCCTTTTCATTTTTGGGAGTTTGACATTCTCCAATCTCTTGGTTACTATTCTTATGTAAATCAATGACTTACAGCCACCTCAGCTAACCCCACATGACTCGATCTACAAAGTGGTTCCTCGGGATTCTTGGAATACTCGCGGTGGTGGCAATTGGGCTTACCGCTTTAGCTGTTTCCCTGCTTTCCAATGCAACCAACAAGACCGAGCTTGTTACAACCGGATCGGGCGACAAGATTGCTATCATTGAACTTGCAGGTGTTATCCTTGACGCCAAAGACATCGTGCGTCAGTTTAAGGAACGACGCGAAAACAATTCCATTCGCGGGATCGTTTTTCGTGTTGAGTCCCCCGGCGGTGGCGTGGTGGCGAGCCAGGAAATATATGAGGAAGTGAAGAAGACGCGCGACTTCGGCAAACCGGTTGTTGTTTCGATGGGCTCCGTTGCTGCTTCGGGTGGATATTATGTTTCTTGCGGCGCGACCAGAATTGTCGCCAACCCGGGAACGCTTACCGGAAGCGTTGGTGTGATTTCCGAATTCCTTCAGCTTGAAGATGCCCTTGAAAAACTCGGCGTCGGAGTAAAGACCATCAAGAGCGGAGCACTCAAGGATGCCGGCTCTCCGACGAAAAAGATGAACGAGCGCGACGAAAAGTACTTTCAGGATTTGATGGACGATGTTCATCGTCAATTCATCAAAGTTGTTGAACGCGAACGCAAGCTTGAACATGACGACGCCATCGCGTTGGCGGACGGCAGGGTGTTTACCGGTGCGCGCGCAGTCTCCCTGGGACTCGTTGACACACTTGGGACGTACGAAGACGCCATCCGCATTTTGGCTAATCTGGCCGGCATTGAAGGCGAACCGGCAATTGTCAAAGAACGAGTCCGTGAAACCTGGTTTGAATCAATGTTTGGCGATGTCTCAGGCTCGTTATCAATGCTTCAGCGGGAATTGTTGAATCGTCCGGTGCTCTCCTTTAGATTCCGCGATCCATAATCGTAACCCGTTTACACCACAACACAAGGAGGTTGACAGTTGACAAAGGCCGACATTGTTGACACCATTGCCACGGCAACAGGGCTGACAAAAGTTGAAACCGAGGCGGTGGTTGACGGGTTTATTTCCACGGTGATCAATGCGATGAAGGAGGGGCGGAATATAGAAATCAGAGGATTTGGCAGTTTCAAAGTGAAGAAGCGGAAGGGCCGCGTTGCGCGTAATCCGCGCACCGGCGAACAGGTCATGGTGGATGAACACTGGGTTCCCCTCTTCAAGGTTTCCAAGGAAGTCAAGTCTCTCGTCAACGAGAACCTTATCAAGACGATGAAGTAGTCTCTCCGAAATGGCTCTCGCACGGATTGCTTGCGGCAACTGCGGCGCATCGGTTGCAGCGGGACAGAAACAATGTCCCCAATGTGGTGCGTCGGTGGAATTCGTCCAGACACAGCACTCATGTCCATCGTGCGGCCACGTGAACGCGAATCCCGGCAATTTTTGCGAGTCATGCGGGACACGTCTCGTTTCACAAGGGTCGCCAGATACTGTCGGGAAAGGACCGGCCCCGCGAAGGAAAATGGATCCAACACATCTCATCGTCGGAACCATCGGGTCAATCCTGCTGAGTTACTTCGTCTACAGCGAAGTGATAAGGCCCTTTCCAAATGAGATCAGATCAGAACCTCCCTCCAGGCAACCATCAACGCATCAGGACCATCCCGATTACGAATCAGAGATTGCCCGCCTTGAACAGCTTGTTGACGCGCACCAACATGATTCCCTGATGGTGCTGCAGCTTGCCAATCGGCTTCACGATGCGGGGATGACAGAGCCGCGCTATTTGCCACGAGCCCTCAACGCGTACACCCGTTATCTCTCGATGAGTCCATCGGACCTGAACGCCCGCGTCGATCGCGGTATCTGTTACTTCGAGATGGGCCGTATTGATTCCACACGGTCTGACGAGTACTTTCAAAAAGCCATTTCCGAGATGGAAAGCGTCTCCAGATCCCATCCAAAACACCAATCCGCCGCGTTCAATCTCGGTATTGTTCATTTGTTTGCCGGAGATATGGCACGCTCAACGGAGTGGTTCTCGAGAACGGTGAAGATCAATCCCGAATCCGATCTCGGAAAGCGCGCCGGTAATTTGCTGAAACAACATTCAACCGCAACCAATCAATAATCGCAACAGGAGAAAGGAGGCATCATGCCCAGCGGCAAAAAACGAAAGAGACACAAGATGGCAACGCACAAGCGAAAAAAACGTCTGCGGAAGATGCGTCACAAGAAGAAGTAACCTGCGGGGACGCGGTTTGCCTCTTCACAAGCGTCGCAACCACTCATTCCCCTCTCTTGCACAATTGCAGAGAGGGGGGCGTGCTGGGTCCTAATAGGACAATACCGCGGGCTTGCGAATTGGTTGATTTTAAGAAGTGAACTTCATAACATAATTCGAGCTATCATTTGTTGAATTGGTGGTTGAGGCGGAGTCATGTCACAGAACAATGGAATGATAAAAGGATTGCTGATCGGCCTGATTGCAGGCGGGGCAATCGGTTCGGTGCTTGCATTATTGTACGCGCCGAAAAGCGGCAAGGAGTTACGCGCGGATCTCAAAGAACGCGCTGATGATTTTCTGGGAGACGCGGAAGCATATATGAAATCCGCCCGGTCCAAGGCCTCACAGATTGTTACCGACGCGAAAGAACGCTCTGATCAACTCATGAATGATGCACAGCGTCGGGCGAACACACTTATCGACGATGCTGACCGGATTATCTCCGGCGTGAAGCAGAAGACCGCCGTCGTTGTTGAGGAAGGGACGAAAATCAAGAACGCAGTCAAGGCGGGAGTAGACGCCTTCAAAGACGAGCGGCAACGCTCCTGATCGCATTCGGGGAGAACCATGGACATCATCCTAACCATCACCCTGATCATCGCCCTGCTCGCATTATCCGCAGTGTGCATTTATCTGATCCTCGTTCTGGTGAGAGTTCGCGACATTCTTAATAATGTCGAAAAGGATTTGAAGGAAGTGACTTCGCGGGCCATTCCCGTGTTGGACAACATGGAGTTTATCACGGCCCGCGTCAAAAGTATCACCGAGAATATTGACGATCAGGTCATGATGATTCGTGACTCGGTCGGATCCGTGAAAGAAATTGCCGATAACATAGTTGCATTGGAGAGAAAGGTTCAGGAGCGTGTCGAGGGGCCGATCCTGGATACCGTGGCGTTTGTTGCCGCACTGTTCAAGGGAATGCGAACGTTCGTAGACCGCGTCCGGGCATAACCGGCCCGCACCACCCCTTCTGCTGTACCGCGTTCCCTGACTCACACTTATAACTTCTAGACACATACACGTGCTTCCCGTGTTCAACCAACGAAAAACGCGGAGGTTTATCCTATCATGAAAGATTACACGTCAGATCGTATTCGCAATGTCAGCCTCATCGGGCATGGAGGGTCGGGCAAAACTTCCATGTCGGAGGCAATACTGTTTTCTGCCGGCGCAACAACGCGGCTTGGAAGCGTTGAAGAGGGCTCGACCCTTTCGGATTATCACCCGGATGAAATCGAACGACAGATTTCCATCAATTCATCCCTTCTGTTCTGCGATTGGAAAGGCACAAAGCTCAATATCCTTGATACGCCCGGTTACACAGACTTTACCGGCGAGGTAAAGTCATCTTTGCGTGTAACGGACACTGCGGTGGTATTACTCAAAGCCGTTGAAGGCGTCGAGGTTGGAACCGAGATTGTCGGTCGCTACACGAATGAACTGCGTAATGCGGTTGTTTTCGTTGTGAATAAACTGGATAACGAAAACGCCGATTTCGACAAGGTCATGGGGCAGGCGCATGAGTTGATCACACACGATGTCGTTGCGGTGCAGTTTCCCCTGAAGCAGGGAACTGGGTTTGACAGCATCGTGGATGTTGTCAGAATGAAAGTGCTGAAGTTCGCTCCAAACGGCAATGGAAAATACACCGAACAGGAAATCCCCCAGGATGTCCGCCCGAAGGCCGAGGAGCGTCGACAGCAATTGCTGGAATTGATCGCGGAAACTGATGAACACCTCCTGAACAAATATCTTGAACATGGAAATCTCTCGGACGATGAGCTCAGGGTAGGATTGCGTGCAGGGATTTTGCAGAGAAAGGTATTCCCGCTTCTTTGTGCATCCTCCACCTCGAATGTGGGTGTTACCAGTCTGATGGATTTTCTTGTGGATTATTGTCCGGGACCGACAGAGATCGGAGCCCTCACAGGCCATGCACCCGGCGCACACAATGGTGCGGATATTTCCGTAAAGCAGGATGCGGGTGGTCCGCCTTCCCTCTTCGTGTTCAGAACTGTTTCAGAGTCCCATGTAGGCGAGTTGTCCTTTTTCAGAGTGAGTTCCGGTACGATTACTCCCGGTTTGGATATGATCAACGAATCAAACGGAAAGCCGGAGCGTCTTGCACAGCTGTTCCTGATGAACGGCAAGGAACGCAAGGAAGTGGCCCGGCTTGCTGCGGGTGACATAGGCGCGGTCGTAAAACTAAAGGACACGCATACGAACAACACACTCAGCAGCAAAGCGTTTCCGATTGTGTACGCGCCGATTGTGTTTCCTGATCCCGTGTTCCACGCGGCAATTCTCCCGAAGGCAAAGGGGGACGAGGAGAAAATGTCTACGGGCCTGCATTCTCTTCACCAGGAAGACCCGACATTTCTGTTCCGCGTTGATCCCGAATTGCACCAGACCATCATCAGCGGGCAGGGTGAGTTGCACCTTGATATCGTTGTGAAGCGTCTCAAGCAAAAATACAATGTGGATGTTGATCTGATCGAACCGCGCGTACCCTATCGGGAGACGATCAAAGCCGTGGTGAAGGACGCAGAGTACAAACACAAGAAACAAACAGGCGGTCACGGGCAGTACGGTCATGTGCATCTGCGGTTGGAACCTCTGAAACGGGGACAGGGGTTTGAATTTGTTGATGAAGTGGTGGGCGGCGTTGTGCCCGGAAAATTCATTCCCGCAGTGGAAAAAGGAGTGATTGAAACGCTTAAAGACGGCGTTCTCGCCGGTTACCCTGTTGTCGATGTTCGGGTGGTGCTTCACTACGGATCGTATCACGATGTGGACTCATCGGAAATGGCGTTCAAGATCGCCGGAGCTCAGGCGTTCAAGAAAGGCTTCCTCGAAGGGCGCCCTGTTCTCCTCGAGCCGATCTACAATATTGAAGTGAAGGTCCCGGAGGAGGCAATGGGTGATGTGATGGGTGATCTCTCCAGCCGGCGCGGCAAAATCCAGGGCATGGACACCGTTGGGCATTATCAGATCATCAGGGCGCAAGTGCCCGCGGCGGAGTTGCACAAGTATGCAACAGTTCTTCGCTCGCGTACGGGAGGCAGAGGCGCTTTTAGTTCGAGTATGTCTCACTATGAGGAAGTTCCGAGGGATCAGGCGGAAAAAATCATTGAGCATTCACAAAAGCACAAGAAGGAAGCCGTCGCATAGTATCGGGAGTGTAAGTGTTTTTCAGGTTGGGCGTGGGGTTGGCCCAACCTTTTTCTTTGCCCGCTCATTCAAGCACAGAGGAAACAACATGAAGAATATGTGGTCGCCTTGGCGATCAAAGTATATTGAATCATTCAGCAAGCCCGCGCGGAAGAAGAAAAGTCGGGTCAGCCTGTTTACCGCTGCGATCAGGGAACGGAAGGACGATAAGCATTTCGTTGTGCATCGCGGAAAGAGATGTTTCGTGATCATGAATTTGTATCCCTACAATAGCGGCCACCTGATGATCGTTCCTTACAGGGAGGTGGCAACGTTCGCGGAACTGAGTCCTGACGAGTGCGCGGAGATTATGCTCATGTCATCGCGCTCGATGCAGGCGCTGGACCGGATCATGAAGCCGCACGGGTACAACTTCGGGGCGAATATCGGTCGGGTAAGCGGAGCGGGCGTCGAAAACCATGTGCATTTCCATATCGTCCCTCGATGGAACGGTGATACGAACTTCATGCCCGTTCTCTCCAGTACAAAAGTCATTTCCCAGGATATGCGCACGACCCTTGGCAAACTCCGCAAAGAGTTCAAACGCCTCGCATGAAACCAGTGTTAAACCGTCAATCGGCATGCGTGTCTAATCGACAGGTTGACGGCAATCCATGAGAACTCTATCGGATCCTGAACTTGTCCAGGAGGTCAGGAACGGGAAACGACAGGCATTTACAGAGTTGATGCGCCGTTATCAGGAGCGGATTTACTGGGTTGCCCGGCGCATGGTTGGCGATCATGCTGACGCGGATGATATCACTCAGGAAACATTTATCAAGGCCTACATGGCGCTGGGTGATTTTCGGGGCGAATCGACGTTCTTCACATGGATCTACAGGATTGCGGTGAATCTCTCATTGAACGCGGTTCGCAAACATCAGGTGATGAACTACCTTCGCCAAAGTGATATTGTTGCGAGAGTATTGCCGGCGAAGGAGAGGCCGGACACGCAATTGGAAGTCAAAGAAATGGAGGCTTCACTCCTGAGGGCGATCGGAGGGCTTCCGGAGAAACAACGAGCGGTATTTGTGCTTCGCTACTTCGATAGCTTGAGTTATGAAGAGATCTCGGCGATCCTCAAGACGTCGGTAGGCGGTTTGAAGGCGAATTATTTTCATGCAATACGAAAGATTCAGGAACGGATGAAAGATGAGAATCCGCGGAAAACAGGAAGTCACTGACCTCGAAGAGCTAAAGGCCGCCGATGAACTCAGGGAAACGCTGAATTCATTGGATACCGGCGCGCCATCGCAGGCGTATTGGCCCCGGATGATCGCAGAGATTAACCGGCGCATTGATGATGCGACCAGCGGGAAAGCACTTTCATTGAGCTGGGCGGCACGTGTCGCGATTCCCGGCGTCGTTGCCATTATCTCATTTTATATCGGTTTGCATTATTACGTGCCGGAGGATGCTCCGAAGAAAACTCCGATCGCGCCAATTATTTCATCCCTTCCGCAAAGCGAAATAGACTCATTGTTGTTGAATGAGCCGGCAGAGAGCGCTGCTCACCTCTTTTCGCGCTCATTCAGCAGCGAGGACGCGGCTCAATATGCCCTGTCATCAGGTGAGCCGATGATGCTTGTCGAATCATTCTCGAACGAACAGGTTGAACTTCTTCTTGCTGCCCTTTCAACGGGCAGGAATGTATCACTGTAAAGGAAAGCATTCAATGAAAGCTTTTGTACCGTTATTCCTTGTTGTGCTTGTTCCCGGTGTTCTGATCGCCCAACCCTTCGGCCCTCCGCCCGATCGCCGGGGTGCTGAACGTGTTGAACAACTCAAGAAAATCCGACTCGTGGAATCTCTTGACATGAAAGAGGAGCAATCCGTGCGATTCTTTTCACGAATGAATGATCATGAGAACTCAAAGAAGAAGATCATGCAGGAGAAGATGGATCTCCTTGACAAACTGGACAAGCTCGTCCGCAATGACGCGGAAGCAAAAGAGATGGAATCGCTTTTCCCGCAGGTCCAGACGGTGGACTCAAAGCTGATCAGTGAAAAGGAGAAATTCTTCAAGGACCTTTCGGATTTGTTGAGTCCGAAGCAAAGGGCGCAGTTTCTTCTTTTCGAGCGTCAGTTTGAAAGAGAGCTGCGTGAAGCGATGAAGGATATTCGTCGTAACCGTCCGCCCGAAAGGGAGTAGCACGGTTCCTGCGTTCCGCACCCGTTGAATTACAGTTCCCGCATTCCCATATTCAATCCATGAAACGCATCTATCTGGATCATACCGCGACCACACCAATACGGGAGGAGGTCGTTCAGGCAATGATGCCGTTTTTCTCCGATCAGTTTGCGAATCCTTCCTCTGCGCATTCGTACGGTCGTGAAGCGAAAGCGGCTCTTGAGCAATCTCGCACAGCGATTGCACGCGCAATCGGCGCCCAATCCGGCGAAGTGTTCTTCACGAGCGGAGGTACGGAGTCTAACAACCTCGCAATTCTGGGTATCCTGACTGCGGCGAAAGCCTCCGGCAGGAATCACGCCATTACGTCGGCGGCGGAACACCATGCAGTTCTTGATCCATGCGAACACCTTTCCACCCTGGGAGCTATGGTGACGGTTTTACACGTGAATCGTTATGGCGTGGTCCGGATCGAGGATCTTGAACGCGCTTTGACACCGCAGACGGCTTTGGTAACGATCATGCATTCAAACAATGAGGTCGGCTCGATCTCGCCGATTCGTGAAATTGCCCGTGCCGCCCATGCCGCAGGCGCAATTGTGCATTCGGATGCGGTGCAATCCCTCGGGAAGGTTCCCCTCGATGTGAATGAACTCGGCGTTGACCTGCTGTCGCTTTCAGGTCACAAGCTGTATGGCCCGAAAGGGATTGGAGCGCTGTTCATCCGCAAAGGAACTGATCTGGAGCCTGTGTTCAGGGGCGGTGGTCAGGAAAGAGGAAAGAGACCCGGAACGGAGAATGTCCCTTTTGCAGTCGGGTTTGCCAAAGCTGTTGAACTCGCGGTGCAATCGATGGATAGCGAGTCAGCGCGGCTCGCGAGTTTGCGCGACCAACTCGAAACCGGTATCAGGTCGAGATTTCCCGAAGTCGTGTTCAACGGTGATCCGGAGAATCGTCTTCCCCATGTCCTGAATATTTCCTTTGACAGCAGCAAGCTTCCGCTTCAGGGGGAGATGCTGTTGATGAATATGGATCTTAAAGGAATTGCCGTTACGAGCGGTTCCGCCTGCACCTCGGGAAGCATGCAGCCATCGCACGCATTGCTTGCCATGGGCCGCGATAAAGCCACGGCAAAGGCAACGCTCCGGTTTTCATTCGGGAGAGATAACACGACGGAGGACGTCAGCTACGTGTTGGATGTGCTCGGTGAAGTGCTGGTTATGATGCAGAAGCAGGCATAGCGTTTCCCGCCCGTTCCCATTCGCGGAGAACAACTCCGTAACGCACTCCGCGTTCACTTACAATCAGTTCCTTAAATTTCAAATGCGCCATGATCTCTCTGAGGATGAGTGATCCTGCGGCGATGATGTCCGCGCGGCCCGCCATTGCTGTTGAGAGGGAGAGAATCTGTTCGGCATGCATTCCCCTCAGCAGGCGGAAGAGGGAGTAGACATTCTCCAAGTTCAAGCGATAGCCGGCAACGGCCTCCCGCGAGAAGTCCTTTAATCCCTGATCGAGTATGGCAAGCGAGGTTGCGGTTCCCGCGACACCAACCAGGGTTGAACCGTCGAGCGGAAAACGTGCAACACGTTCTATTTCGTTCTCCACGATTTCAATTGCCTTCTCCAACTCCGGATGTGTTGGCGGGTTGTGTTTGAATGCTCGCTCGGTCAACCTCACCGCCCCGATGTCGAGACTTATTCTTGAGTGAATCCTGTATCGGTCACCGACTGCAATTTCCGTGCTGCCGCCTCCGATATCGATAACTGTTGCCTTCTCAATCGATTGCATTCCACTCAATGCGCCCCGATATGTCCAGATGGCCTCGTCGTCACCGCTAAGTATTTCTATTTCAAATCCTGTCCGTTCCTTGACGATGCCCAGGAATTCTTCCTTATTACCCGCGTCGCGTACTGCACTGGTCGCGCAGACCAGAGTCTTCAAGGGCCTGTAAGCTGAAATAATCGCGTGATACTCAAGCAACACAGTTACAACACGGTCAATGGATGCAGGATCAAGATTCCTCGAGGCGTCAACGCCGGCTCCAAGTCTGGGCGCGCGCTGTTCATAGACAATCGTGGTAATGTTGCCCCCGGCATCAACCGCCGCGATGAGCAGAAGGACAGTGTTTGTCCCGACGTCGATAACGGCAACGTTCATCGGATCGTAGCGCTCATCGCAATCCACTCGTTTTCATGCGAGAGCTCTGCGAGTGCAAACCCGTGGTTGGTTAGTTCATCAATCATTGGGCTCTCATCACTGGTCAAGAGTCCTGAGAGAATCAGGACGCCTACTGGAAGGAGGCGTGAACGAATATCCCGAAGAAGGGGGGTGAGTACATTGAACTGGATGTTGGCAACGACCATATCAAACCTAACTTCCGGTACGTCTTTCAGTTCACCAAGAATAATATGCAGGCTTTTCTCAACGCCGTTCAACCTGGCGTTCTCTGTCGCATTGTCAAAAGACCATGTGTCGTTGTCCACTCCGGTCGCTGATATTGCTCCGAGTTTCAATGCGGCAATAGCGAGAATCCCCGTTCCGGTTCCAATGTCGAGCACGGTTGATCCTTCCACGACGTGCCGCTCCAACAACTGGAGCGAGAGCCGTGTTGTTTCATGATAGCCGGTCCCGAAGGACATTTTTGGATCGATGTTAATGACAATGCCAGAAGTTCCGGGTTCTACTGAATGCCACGTCGGTTTTATAATGATGCTCTCGGTGACACGAATGGGCTTGATAGTCTTTTCCCATTCCTCGTTCCAATTCTGGTTCTCAAGTTCACGCATGGTGATTGAAGGAACAGTGGATACGCTTGGGCTGGCAATGAGGCAGACCACACGATGCACCTCGTCGAACACTTCGGCCGTCCATCGCTCCTTGTTGATATAACATTTCAGGTTGGCCCCATCCTCCCAGAAACCTTCGAAGCCGAGTTGTGAAAGGAGACCGACGAGCTGTTCGGTGAGCGCAGCGTCGCTAACAATGGAAACTTCAACGAACGACGATGCCATGAAATCAGGGGGAGAGCGTATAGAGAACGTGAGTCAACACAGTGCCAACGGCCTCCAGACTTTCCGGACTGCAATTCTCCGGTGTATCCTGGTGTGTATGCCAGAAGCGATTGGTGGGATCGGGGTAATCGAAATCGATTATATCGATGGTTTTGATGCCGACTTCGTTCAACGGAAGGTGATCGTCAATGACTGCCTCACCGGGCATTTGAATGAATTGCAAATATCCAAGTTCGCGCGCCTTACCCCACACAAGTGAGACAATATCGCCCGCGTATTTGAGCGAGTATTGTTCTTGCGGCAATTCCAGATGCTTGTCGCCTACCATGTCCAGGAGAAGGCCAAATCTATAAGGGTGCCCCGCCGGCAGATTGAGAGCAAAGTGCTTGGACCCAAGGAGATATCGCGGTACATCGCCTTCCTTTCCATAGTCCTCGCCGTCAAAGAAAACAATGTCGACGCCCATTGCTGGAGGATGCTCTTTGAAGATACGAGCAAGTTCGAGAAGCACAGCCACTCCGCTGGCTCCATCGTTTGCGCCCGGGATCGGCTCTTCTTGCCGGGATTGGTTCTCATCCTGATCGGCTCGCGGGCGCGTATCCCAATGTGCACAAAGAAGCACACGCGATGGAAGTTCAGGTTGAAAACGAGCTATGATATTTGTCAGGTTTAGCCGCTCACCCTCATATCCCAAGTGTGGGAATGGTTGTGTCTCCACCGAACTCGCGAGACCTCGAAGTTCGGACGTCAAAAAATCCAGACATGCGCTGTGTCCCCTGGATCCCGGATTTCTCGGACCGAACGATACCTGTTTCGTGAGGTGCTCGAAGGCATTTTTTCCGCTGAATACAGGAACCTCGCGCTTTTGCGGCGGCGGGCTTGCATTTCCCGTATTGACTTTTGGCGGGTCTCCGGCGCATCCTGCGTAAATCATAAGAATCGGGAGAAAAGTAAGAAGTTGGTTCATGGGCGGTGTGGAATGTGAACTAACATACCGAATCAGTCCGCGAATTGCAATGTAACGCTGTAACCTTTTGAGCCCGAGTGTCGTCTAAAGTTTCAGGATGTCTTCCATCGACCAATTTCAATTCATCGTCTTGAGGTGAAACCATGAAACTCAACATGCTTGTGATATCCATTCTTGTCGCAACGATGTGTTTTGGGGCGGAACGAAAGTATGAGAAGAAACTTCCAGCCATCTCAGGCGGGAAACTTACCGTGAACGCGGATGGAGGTTCAATCAGGGTTGTGGGAACTGACTCGAAGGAGGTCTCGGTTATTGCCATGATTCGCGGACGTGAGCGCAACGTTAACGAATATCACATCGAAGCGTTTGAGGGACAACATGGTGTGGAGATCAAGGGAAGGGGTGACGATCAGTCATGGTTCCGGTTATGGGATAACCGGGACATCGATGTTCAGATCTCGGTTTCAGTCCCCAAGGAATACAATGCGTTCCTGAATACATCCGGAGGCGACATAGATATCACAGGACTCACTGGATCAATGCGGGGTGAAACCTCCGGTGGAAATATTGTGATAGAAGACGTCAATGGCGGCATTGCCATGGAAACCTCTGGCGGTGACGTCCGCGCCCAGCGCGTCAACGGTGACGTAAGAATGGAAACTTCCGGTGGAAACATCACGATTGCCGAGGTCGAGGGAAACGTGGAGGTCAATACATCGGGCGGGGATGTACGCATTGTTGATGTTCATGGAAAAGTCAGGGCGGAATCATCCGGTGGGAACATTTTTGTTTCCATCAGGAATGAGAACAAGGGTATATATGCGGAAACGTCCGGCGGCGATATTGATATTATGCTCGACGGAAACATCGGAGCTGTTGTTGAAGCGTCAACCTCCGGAGGCGAGGTCTCATGTGATCTGCCGGTGACTATGAAGGGAAAGTTTGATGACCAACGACTCAAAGGAAACATCAACGGTGGCGGCAATCCGGTTCACGCCCATACCTCAGGCGGGGACGTCAGGATTCGCACATACGAATAAGGATAAACGAATTGCGGCGTAAGCTGGTCTCACCAGAGGCCGGCTTTTTTTATTCCTTCCGCGAAAAACCAGCCAACACATTTCCAAGGCTGTCCTGAATCCGTCGGTACGGCCTAACTTTTCCCGGAATCCCCTGCATCATGATGGAGAAACCGAGCATTTCACCGTCCGCACTCCTGACATAGCCCGAGAAAGCAGAAACACCGGAAACAGTTCCGGTCTTAGCACGAAGGTTGTTTGTCGCCGGCCCCGTTGCCATACGATTGGTGAGTGTTCCATCTTTTCCCGCCACCGGCAATGAGGAATAATACAGCGGGAAAAGCACACTGTCACGGTACATGGCATTGAGAACCGAAACGATTGTCTCCGGCGAAAGGAGGTTGTAGCGCGAAACTCCGCTTCCGTCTGCAAGAACCATGTTTGTTGTATCCACACCCATGGATTGCAGTGTCCGCTTCATGAATCTAATTCCTGTTTCGAACCGCGCCGGCGTTTCACCCGAAAACGCGGCCATACATTTGACAATACACTCCGCAGAGAGGTTGTCGCTTTCCTTGTTCATCCGCACAATCACGGAATCGAGTGAATGACTGATGCTTGCAAGTTCTTGCATCGCCGGTGGTGCTCTACGGAGTCCCGTGGTGCCAATGTCGACCGCATTGAAACGGAGACGAGCCGCCAGCAAGTCGACAAAATACAAACCCGGGTTAGCAATACTGATAGTCTCGATTTTCTGGGAGTCGTGAACGCGCATCTCACCGGAGATATCAATTACGTTGGCTCCTTCCTTCCAATGTCTTGTGAAGGAAAGCGGATCTCGAACCGAATCAGCGACGGTTGTTCCTGATTCTCCGATGCGAGCAATCGTGGTTGGCGGATCAATAGTGGCGGTAAGCGGCAGAAAGGCACTATCACCGGGCGAGACATGAACGGTGACTGAGTTTCCATTGACTGAAAGAGAGCTGATGTAGGGGATTGTCGGATCGGGTTCATCATCCCACATCCAACCTTTGCCCCAATAAGCATCGTCAAAGAATGATGTGTCACCCAGAATCGTCCATCTTCGTCCGCTCGGGAGTGTTCGTGCGAATACTGAAGCAAGAGAATCAAGATCCGATGTCTTTATCAATGGATCGCCGTGCCCAACAACACAAATCGTGGCGGTGTCACTCGTGTCAATTCCGGCGGAGGTAGCGAATTCGAAATGCCCACCAAGAATCTTGAGCGCAGTTGCCGAGGTCAGGAGCTTTTGATTCGACGCAGGTGTAAAGAGGTTACGCGGATTGAGTTCATATAACGATTCCCCTGTTTCAAGGGAGACAATCTTAATGCCGGCAGTTGCAGGAGGGAAGAGTTCCGGCAAAAGCAGGGAGTCGATCCGGCTCTGCAGGACGGGAATTGAAGAAACACTGTGAACATTTGTAATACCTGATTCAACACTTGCGTAACGAATGGACGGCTGACATCCCGGGAGTGTCGCCCCGGCGAAAACGATTGTTGAAAATAAGATGATTCGTATGTGCAAGAGCAATCCGATATCTGATGTGTTGAAACGTCGTATGGTACTCAAAATGCAGGCAAAAGCAAGTTTGATTGACATGGCATTTCTCCATATATTTGACACACATTTTTCCCATTCTCCACAATTGTTGGTGTAGTAATGCTCGGGTTGTTCAAGAAACTCTTCGGCAGTAAGCACGATCGCGATATAAAAACGATTCTTCCCCGGATAGAGGAAGTCAATAGCTCTTTTGAAGAGGTTCAAAGTCTTTCCGACGACCAACTCAAATCGAAAACAACGGAATTTCGGGCTCGGGTTTCAGAAGCAATTCAAGCTCAGGAACAGGAGCTTCAGCAGGCAAGGTCCAGGTTGAAGGAAGACCTCGCTCCCGCCGATCGTGATCAAGTACTTACAGAGATTGATTCTCTTGAAAAGGAAATCAGCGAGGAAACGGCGGCGGTCTTGGATGAAATACTCCCAGAGGCCTTTGCCGTGGTAAAGGACGCATGCCGCCGACTTGTCGGAAACGAGTTTGAACTCCTAGGACACCGTGTGGTGTGGGAGATGGTTCCATTTGACGTCCAGCTTATTGGCGGCATCGTTCTCCATCAGGGAAAAATCTCCGAAATGGCGACAGGCGAGGGGAAGACCCTTGTTGCAACCATGCCTGCCTACTTGAATGCGCTTTCGGGACGCGGCGTTCACATTGTGACTGTCAATGACTACCTCGCGCGTCGTGACAGTTTGTGGATGGGTAAGGTCTTTGAGTATCTCGGTTTGACAGTCGGTTGTATCCAATCGCAGATGGATCCGTTTCAGCGTCGTAAACAGTATGCGTGCGATATCACGTATGGAACCAACAACGAATTCGGCTTTGATTATCTGCGCGACAACATGGTTGTCTCAAAGGAGGAGATGGTTCAGCGCGGTCATAACTACGCGATTGTGGACGAAGTTGACTCCGTGCTTGTGGATGAGGCGCGCACCCCGCTTATCATCAGCGGACCAGTTTCCAGTGAGGACCACCGTTACAACGAGATGAAGCCAAAGGTGGACCGGCTCGTAAGCGCACAAAGGAATTTTGTTTCCAAGATTGTTGCCGATGCTGAAAAACTGATTGAGGAGGGAAAAGAGGAAGAAGCCGGCGTGCTCATCCTTCGTTCGTATCGCGGCCTCCCAAAGCATCCCCGGCTCACAAAGCTTCTCTCCGAACCTTCCATAAAGAAACTCATGCAGGGAACGGAAGTGGAATACATGCGCGACCAATCGCGCAGGATGCACGAAATTGACGACGAGTTGCACTACGCTATTGATGAGAAGAATCATCAGATCAACCTGACGGAAAAAGGACGTGACCTCCTCGCACCGAATGCTTCCGAAAAAGATTTCTTTGTGCTTCCGGACCTCGGAACAGAGTTCAGCATCATTGATAACGATTCCGCTTTGACCCCTGAGCAGCGACAATCCCGAAAAGACGAGCTTAACAGGTTGTACGCCGAGCGGAGCGATCGTATTCACACCGTGACACAATTGTTACGAGCGTATTCCCTCTATGAAAAGGATGAGGAATATGTTGTGACGGATGATGGCAAGGTAATGATCGTTGACGAGTTTACAGGCCGACTGCTTCCGGGTCGCCGGTACTCCGACGGTCTGCATCAGGCGATTGAAGCGAAGGAGGGCGTCAAGGTTGAACGTGATATGCAGACGCTCGCAACGATTACTCTGCAGAATTACTTCCGGCTCTACCGCAAGCTTGCCGGTATGACAGGAACCGCGGAAACGGAAGCAGGAGAGCTTCTTGATATTTACAAACTGGACGTTGTTGTAATCCCGACAAACAGGTCGATGGTGCGCGATGACCGCCATGACATGATCTATAAGACGAAGCGCGAGAAATATAACGCAGTCATTGAAGAAATCGAAAAGATGCGCGGGTTGAACCGCCCGGTCCTAGTCGGAACAACGAGTGTTGATGTTTCCGAGACTATCAGCCGCATGCTGAAGCGGAAAAATCTCCCGCACAATGTGTTGAACGCAAAACAACATCAGCGTGAAGCGGAGATTGTTCTTCATGCGGGTCTTCCGGGGAATGTTACCATCGCCACGAACATGGCAGGCCGCGGTACTGACATCAAGCTGGGCCCGGGAGTGAAAGACGCCGGCGGCTTGCACATTATCGGTACTGAACGCCACGAGGCACGGCGGATTGACAGGCAGTTGCGCGGCCGTGCGGGCCGACAGGGAGACCCCGGTTCATCCCAGTTCTTTCTTTCGCTGGAGGATGATCTGATGCGGCTCTTCGGAAGCGAGCGTATCGCGGGCATCATGGAACGCATGGGCTTGAAGGATGGCGACGTGATTCAACACCCGATGATCACCAGATCGGTCGAGCGCGCCCAGAAGAAAGTTGAAGAAAACAACTTCGGAATCCGCAAGCGCCTGCTCGAATATGACAACGTCATGAACCAGCAGCGCGAAGTGATTTACGCGCGCAGACGGAAGGCCTTGCTGGATGAACGCATCAAGGAGGATATCCTTGCATTGATGGAAGACCTCGCCCGCAGAATAGTCGAGAAACACCGCGCTGAAGGTGATGTGGAAGCGCTGCGAAATGATTTGCGAGCGCGGTTGCTTCTTGACTATCAGATTTCACCCGAACGCTTCCAACAAGCGGGTGTTGACGGAATGACCGGAGAGATTGTCGCAGCCGGGCGGGAATTCTACAAGCGCAAAGAGGAAAAACTCGGTTCCGAGATGATGGCTACCATTGAGAAAATGGTAACATTGCAGGTGATCGATGAGAAATGGAAGGATCACTTGCGGGAAATGGATGACTTGAAGGAAGGAATTCATCTTCGTGCGTACGGACAGAAGGATCCGCTGATTGAATATAAGGCCGAGGGATTCCGGATGTTCAGCGAGCTTGTCGATCAAATTGACAGTGAGATTGTGCTGAACGTTTTCAAGCTGTTCCCTGCAACTCCCCAGATGCCGCTACGGCAAGCTGTTCGCCCTCCGCGCCAGGAACAAATGCGTACGATGCATGAATCATCCTCGGGTATGGGATTCCAGGGAAACAAGGAACCGATCGCTGGAGCGGCGGATGATCATCAGCCATCGCAGACAGCGAAAACCGAGAAGCCCCAGCCAATGCATGTCGGAGAAAAAACGGGCCGAAATGATCCCTGCCCGTGCGGGAGCGGAAAGAAGTACAAGCAATGCCACGGCAAATGAGAACCTTGCATGAAGAAAATTGAAGCCATTATTCGTCCGTTCCGACTTGACGATGTTCGCGAGGCCCTCGGTGAAATCGGGGTGAAGGGAATGACCTTGACCGAGGTGAAGGGCTACGGACGGCAAAAAGGGCACACGGAGTTGTATCGCGGATCAGAATACCAGATCGACTTTCTTCCGAAGATCAAGATCGAGGTTGTCGTTCCCGACAGGCTAATGGATAAGGTAATTGATACCATCACCAAAACGGCTTCTACCGGACAGGTGGGTGACGGAAAGATTTTTGTGTACGATGTAGATGATGCCATCAGGGTAAGAACCGGTGAATCAGGCGAAGAGGCATTGTAAGGCGTTGATGAGAAACCATTCTTCAGCAAGCCCCGTATTGCGGGGCTTTTTCGTTACGAACGGGGATACATGAGCGGCGCGCCTCCGGAAGTTTCCCCATCTTTTCGCTGTGGATATGTCGCGATCATTGGCGAACCGAATGTGGGAAAGTCCACCTTAATGAACGCTCTTCTTGAACAGAAGATTTCCATCGTCACGCCAAAACCTCAAACAACCCGGCATAAGGTTCTGGGAATCCAGTCAACGAACGAGTATCAGATCATCTTTCTTGATACCCCGGGGATAATCCTGCCGAAGTACCGTCTCCATGAAATGATGATGAACGCTGCCGGCGGCGCCATTGCAGACGCGGATGTTCTTCTTTTTATGATCTCGGCAAATGAAGCGACGACAAATGTTCACCTGAAGAGTGAAACCGCATTCAAAAAAGTTGACGGAATCCGGAAGCCCGTTTTTCTGATCATCAACAAGATCGATCTTGTTGGAAAACAGACTCTGCTTCCCCTCATAGATCACTATGCGAAGTCATTTCCGTTCCGTGAAATCCTTCCCATTTCTGTCTTGACCGGGGAAAACGTAAAACGCCTTCTACCCACAACTATTCCGCATCTTCCGGTTCATCCTCCGTTGTATCCGCTGGATATTGTCAGTGAGCATCCCGAGCGTTTCTTTGCGAGCGAAATCATTCGCGAAAAGGTGTTTCTTGCTTGCAGAGAAGAGGTTCCCTATTCAACGACGGTGGATATAGTGGAATTCAAGGAACGCGAAACAGGCAAGACATTCATCAGTGCCGATGTGTATGTGGAACGCGAATCTCAAAAAGGAATTCTCATCGGCAAGCAGGGAGGAAACCTGAAGAAAATCGGACAACTTGCACGCACTGATATCGAGGAGTTCATCGGTCATCCGGTGTTCCTTGAGCTTCATGTCAAGGTCAGGAAATGGCGCGAAGATGATCAATGGCTTTCGCGGTTAGGATACAAGTAATGGGTTCCGTAGCTCGATAGTTCGTATGGCCGAAGTACACCCCTTTCATGGTATTACATACAACTCCTCGAAGGTCGCTGTTGAGAGTGTTGTCTCTCCGCCCTACCAACTGGCATTTCGCGATGTCCGTCGTGATCTCCTGAGAGCGGAGCCACGTAACGCAGTTCAGTTTATTGTCGGAGCCGACGCAGCCGAATACCGTGCTTCCGCGGCGCAGTTCTCAACAATGCTTCGTGAGGGAGTGGTGACAAGAGACGATGAGCCGTCATTCTACGTCATTGCCCAATCATACAAGGATCCGACCGGGGCAATCCGGCAGCGAATGGGCGTGATCGGACTGTGCCGTCTCGAAGATTTCAGTTCAGGGGACATCGTTCCCCACCTCAAAACAATTCCGCGCATCCGGGAGGACCGGTTTCGCCAGATTCAAATAATGAACGCCAACACATCACCCGTACGTGCCACTTGTGATAATAATAGCGAAGCGTTCGCGGCTGTTCTTCGGAGTGCAATGGCTGAAAAACAGTGGGGGGAAATCACCCTGGAAAACAGCATTGTGAGGATGTGGAAAATCAGAGACCGGGCGTTCGCTCAAAATGTAATTGATGCATTGCGTGGTACTTCGCTGACGATTGTTGAGGGTCACCATTCGTACGAAGCAGCCCTTGCTTACCGTGATATGATGCTTCTGGGTCATCCGGGCCCGGATGAAGCGTTCAATTACATCATGATGTGCATCGAGGAGAGTTTATCCGATGCAACGATACTCGCGGTTCATCGTACTGTTACCCCCCCAAAGCCGGTGGATTGGGAACGTGCTGCACTGCAGATCGTAAGACATTTCAAACTGAGGCCCGTTGAGTCGATCGAACAGATGCATCTTGCATTTGCGAAACGAACAAGACATATGTTTGGCATGATTCGCAACAGCGGTATGTGGCTCTGCGCCCTCGTTGATTCGTCAAGAATCGAAGAGCTGGTTGGGGAAAGAGTGCCGGCCGAGACAAGGCATACGGGCGTTGTGCTCCTTCACTCCTTTTTTCTCGAGCATGTGCTTGGCATGGATGTCCACGACCAAATGCGTCTTGATTGTGTGCAGTATGCATACAGTATGGACGAAGCAATGACTGCAGTAGAAGAGGAGAAAACAGAGGTGGCGTTTATTCTGCCGCCGGTGTCGCCGGATGAAATTGCATCTGCAGTCAAAGGCGGTTCCCTTCTTCCGCCGCGGGCAACGTGGTTCTTTCCTCCGCTTCCCTCCGGGTTGGTGATGAGAAGAATCGATGAGCGCGTCAGATGAACAGTGAACGGGTTCGCGTCTGGATCGGGTTAGTAACGATTTGCTTCGTGTGGGGGTCCACCTGGCTTGCCATCAAGCTAGGGTTGGATAGCGTCCCCCCGTTTCTCGGAGTAGGCATGCGGTTTTTCCTTGCCTCAGTGATCATATTCGTTATCATGCGTGCACGCGGGATCGGAGTCACGGCAACGCCCGAGGCTCAACGAATTTATCTCGCGCTCACGTTTCTTTCGTATGGGATTCCGTTCGCGATCGTCTATTGGGCCGAGCAACACATTGCCAGCGGTCTCGGAAGTATTCTCTTCGCGGCTTTTCCTTTCTGGGTGGCGATCTTTTCCCATATCATGCTCGCAACTGAAAAACTGACACCGTACAAGTTGGCAGGTGTTATACTGGGCTTTGCCGGGCTGGTTATCATCTTCTCCAATGACATCCACTTCTCCTCCGGCGCGCAAGCCATACTTGCGATGGCAGGTATGGTGGTCGGAACGATGTTGCAAGGGTTTTCCACGGTTATTGTCAGAAAGTACGGGCACCATGTTGACATCCTGTCCATGAACTACGTTGGAATGTTCTTCGCGAGCATCCTTCTGCTTATGTTAGGATTTGCTACCGAATCATTCCAATCCATCATCTGGGATGCACAGGGGATTGGTTCAATTCTCTATCTTGCGATTGTGGGATCGGTGGTTGCGTTCCTGACATATTACTGGTTGCTGAAACGGATTGAGGCGGTGTATCTGTCACTGACAACGTTTATCAATCCCATTATCGCGGTGATTCTCGGTGCGGTTGTTCTCGGCGAAGTGCTTCCTCCCGCGGTTTCGGTTGGAGCGTCGTTCGTGCTTGTTGGAATTCTTGTTGCAAACGGCAAGAGCCTTGCAACGAAGTTTGGCAGGAGTGCGAAACTGCCAACTGTCTTACTCATGCTTTGCATTCCGCTCTCTTCGGGTGTGAAGGCTGGAGATGGTTTCCCCTTTGAGAAGCGAGGCGCATTCGTCGCCGAGGATCAGGGCTTGTCATTGAATCGGGTGCATCGGAAGTTGGCCTATGACGGACCCCAGCCGTTCGACGTTCTGCATTACGAGGTTGACCTTTTCCCCGCAATGACTTCCGCACATCTCTCCGGAACCGTTGTGATGAAATTGGTGCTTGAATCGGCCGTAGACTCGATAGTGATCAATAGCGCCGCACTCGAGATTGATTCCGTATTGGTTGATGGGACTCAGCAGCCGTTTGCACTGAATCCGCAAGATGAAGAACTCGTCGTCAGCCTTGGTTCTGCAAGAGCGCAAGGTGATACGCTACACATCCGAATCGCGTATCGCCGGCTCCCGGAAGCTTCTCGTCCGGGTTCCCGTCAGGGTTACTACTACTTTTCGAATTCGATTGGCCTGCCGTCGCATCTCGGGTATACATTCTCTGAACCATCCGACGCACGGTTCTGGATTCCCTGCTACGATGAACCGTGGGAAAAGGCAACACTCCTCTTGCGTTGCACTGTACCGGACGATTACGTTGCTGCCTCAAATGGGGCGCTTCTTTCCCACGCGAACAACGGTGATGGGACCGTGACTTGGATGTGGAATGAAACGAACCCGATTGCGACGTATCTCATGTGCATTACAGTTTCAGAGTTCACTCTTTCGTCCTTGCAGCACGCAACACTCTCCAATGATACAATTCCGATTCAATACTATACCTGGGTGAATGATTCCGCGAGTGCTGCCGCTTTCCTGCCGGAAGTGGACGGGATGATGTCGGAATTTGAACGGCTCTTCGGAGACTATCCTTTTGGCAAGTACGGCATGACGTCCATCGTTCCCTTTGCTTACCTGGGAATGGAACATCAGACACTCTCGACGATGAACAGATTTTATACGACAAATACACGCGTTGTCGCGCACGAACTCGCCCATCAGTGGTGGGGAGATGTTGTGACTTGCGGGACGTGGGCCGATATCTGGCTCAACGAGAGCTTTGCAACATATAGCGAAGCACTGTGGCGTGAGCATTTGGGTGGGTTTCCGGCTCTGCAAAGCTACATGAGGGACACGTTGCAGCACTTTTTCTTCGCTTCCTGGCTTGGCGCCATCTATAATCCGGTCGGACAGGGTCTTAACTTGTTTGATGATGTTGTGTACAGCAAAGGCGCCTGGGTTCTGCATACGATGCGCGGAGTGGTGGGAGACTCAGTGTTCTTTCAGATCTTGCGCGCTTATCGTGAACGCTGGCAATTCAACAGCGCGGTGACGTCCGAACTTCAGGATGTCGTTGATTCCGTTACATCAAGTGACATGAGCTGGTTCTTCAATCAATGGATCTACGGACGGGGCTGGCCAAAGTACTCGCTGGAACACTTCTGGACCGGCGATTCGCTCCAGATCCTCGTGAGGCAATTGCAATCCGACACGTGGCCTACCTACCGTATGCCGCTGGAAGTTCGCGTGCATCACGGTTACTCAAGTTCCGACTACATATTGCTCGACAGCTTGAGAATCCAGTGGTTTGCAGTTCCTCTTTCGGTCAGTCCCGATAGTGTTGTTCTCGACCCTGACGGATGGGTGTTGAAACAGGTGCTGCCTCCGCCAAACAGCGTGGCTGAAAATGGGATCTCCGGCGCATTCACACTCTTTCAAAATTATCCGAACCCATTCAACCCTGTCACCAGTGTTCGGTTCGACACCTACAAGACTGAACATGTTTCCCTTAAGGTTTTTGATGTCCTCGGGCGTGAGGTCGTGACCCTTATCGAAGGCAAGGTAAACGCAGGAGGTCATATCTCGACATTCGATGCTTCTCGACTTTCTTCGGGAATCTATTTGTGCCGTCTCTCGACGTCATCGGGATCACGAACAGTTCGGATGCTCTGTATCAAGTAGCTTGACGCTCAGAAGCACTTTGGTTAGCTTATTCAAAATCGGATACGCCTTGCCCAACAAGTTATCGGACACTTATGCGTGACGCAGTCCATCGATACGCCTTCACAACGCCCGCGTTTATCCTTCTGGTATGCTTGATGCTTGGTTCTGATCGCGAGTCCCTTGACCAGGGGGACGCGCAACAAGGTTCACGGACAGGTGCATATCAATCCCTTGATTTCTGGACTCGATCCCGATCGTATCCCGAAGCCGATATCTCCATCGATGGGTTTTTCCGCGGCTATGAGCATGCACGCAGGGCGATACGTGAGATCGCTCCCGCGCTATCACCAGGCAATTCGTGGACATTCATTGGTCCGACGAATTTTGCAGGACGCACGACGTGTCTTGCCGTCAACAAGTTTAATCCTAATACGATCTACGCAGGGTCTGCGAGTGGTGGGCTTTGGCGCACGCGCACGGGGGGCGGAGATTGGACAAGGGTTCCAACGGGTTTTCCGGTTCTCGGCGTCAGCACAATTGCAATCCACCCGGCGGATACCAATACGATTTACATCGGTACGGGCGAAACATATAACTACTACGCGTCAGTAGGGGGTCAGGTCATACGAACAACGCGCGGAAGCTACGGCATGGGGATACTGAAGACTACCGATGACGGCGCTACATGGACGAAGACGCTTGACTGGTCCTATAACCAGCAGAGAGGAGTCCAGGATGTCGAGTTTAACCCCCTCAACCCCTCAACAGTCCTTGCCGCAACTTCGGAAGGTGTGTTCAGAACCACAGACGGAGGAATCACATGGGGACAAACTCTGAACGTTCTCATGGCGGTCGATATCCTGATTCATCCTGTTGACACGGCGAAAATTATTGTTACGTGCGGGAACTTCGGAACACCGGGGCATGGAGTGTACCGCTCAACAGATGGGGGGGCAACGTTCACACAGGACGTGACGCTTCCCTCATTTTCCGGAATGGGCAAACTGGATATGTGGAATGCCAACCCTGATATTGTATATGCGAGTCTGGCTGATAGCACCAATGGGAATGGGACGCTCTGGCAATCAACTGACTTTGGCGCGACGTGGAACTTCGTCAGCGCTGATCCGGTCTACGGAGTTCAGGGATGGTATTCCCAGTTTGTCGCTGTACATCCGACGGACAATTCCATTATTGTGCGCGGAGGGCAAGGTTTGTGGAAATCAATTGATGGCGGAGGTACATCCAATCAGGTTGGCGGCGGCTGGGCTGATAACCACCACTTCGCACGCCATCCGACCGACGCAAACACGGTGTATCTCGCGGATGATGGCGGCGTGTGGGTTTCGTATGACTTCGGCGATAACTTTTCCTACATCGGGGATGGACTACAGACATCGCAATTCTATAATGGGTTCTCGAGTTCCGCACAGGACTCATTGCTTGCTCTCGGTCATGTTCAAGATCATTTTGGTTGGATGTACACGGGCTCTCTCACCTGGCCGCAGGGCGGTGTTGATGAGGTGGGATGGACGGGCATTAATCAATCCAACGACATGATTATGTACGCAATGACCAGAAATGGCGGAACAATGTACAAGTCGACTGATCGGGGTTTGTCGTACTTTCAATCGAACAGCGGTGTAAGCGGCGGGATTCGCGCCTGGAACGCGCCGTTCCTCATCTCGACGTCGAATCCGTCTGTGTTGTACTTTGGGCGAAGCAGAATCTTCCGTTCCACCAACTCGGCCGCGAGCTGGGCTGTTACCAATGGCGGCCTCGACCTTGACGGAAATCCTGCCCTTTCCATGGCAATGTCTTCGACGAACCCTTCTGTCGTCTATGTCGGTACAGCGCCACAGGTTGTGCGTTCTCATGTTTTCCGCACAACCAACAACGGCACGTCGTGGACCGACGTGACGGGAATTCTTCCTGACCGCTATCCCATGGACATCGCGGTGGATCCGGTCAGCGACGATACTGTGTATCTTGCCTACGGTGGCTTCGGATCATCACACCTGTTCAAATCCACGAATGCCGGCTCCACGTGGACCGACATTACCGGCATTCTTCCTGATGTGCCCGCAACCGCAATCGCAATCGATCCTCTGAATACAAATCATGTGTACGCTGGAACAGACGTCGGCGTTTTCATCTCAACGGATGGTGGAGGAACGTGGAGCGGATTCAATGATGGACTTCCGGAAGCGGTTATCGCGGCTGACTTGAGCATCTCGCCCTCCAACAGAGCACTTCGCGTCGCAACACACAGTAACGGCGTCCATGAACGCCCGTTGATGCATGTTGAAACCGGATTTGTATCGCAAGGTGTGAGATATGATGAAGGGTGGAACATGGTTTCGGTCCCGTTGGACGTTCCTGATGACAGTACCAATGCAGTCTTCCCCGGCGCCGTGAGCTCAGCTTTTTCCTATCAAGGGGGAAATTACACTGAGGAGAACACGCTCGCCAATCGTATCGGTTACTGGTTGAAGTTTCTCAACCCTGATTCAGTTGTATTCACAGGATTGCCCGGAATCTCCGACTCTGTTGATGTAAGCGCCGGTTGGAACCTTATCGGAACCGTCGCCGAATCAGTATCAGTGAGTGGCATTGAAGAAAATCCACCAGGCATCGTTCAGTCGGATTATTTCGAATTCAGACCGCAAGGATATTCGCCAATAACAGTTCTGAAGCCTGGAAAAGGTTATTGGGTCAAAGCATCAACAACGGGCCGGCTGATTCTCAACGGGACCTTGACAAGCAGAAGAGCAACCACAACAGGAAAAGAACGATGAGCATGCTTACGGCACACCCTAAAGGACTTGCCACACTCTTCTTCACGGAATTGTGGGAGCGTTTCAGCTACTATGGCATGCGCGCAATCCTTGTCTTGTATATGGTGACACCGCCGCTTGCGGGCGGACTCGGATTTGACACCAAGACGGCGGCCTCGATCTACGGGACATACACGATGTCCGTGTACCTCATGAGCTTACCCGGAGGATTCATCGCCGACAGATTCCTCGGCGCAAAACTTTCAGTGCTGGTTGGGGGGATCATCATTGCGTGCGGACATTTTTCCATGGTGTTTCATGACATGACTTTTTTCTACGCAGGTCTTGTACTGATTGCCCTGGGAACGGGTCTGCTCAAACCGAACATCAGCACAATGGTCGGAAGCTTGTACGAAAAGAACGACCCGCGTCGTGATAGCGGCTTCTCCTTATTCTACATGGGAATCAACATTGGCGCTGTGTTGGCGCCGTTGGTCTGCGGATACTTTGCCCAATCCGAGGGATTCAAGGCACAGCTTGCTTCATGGGGGCTCGACCCGAACGCGGGGTGGCACTGGGGATTTGGCGCGGCGGGCGTTGGTATGGTGGTCGGCTTGATGGTTTTCTTGATCCAGCGTCAGCGACTTCTCAGTGTTGGTGACAGGGTGGTCAAAGTGAAAGGAACCGAAGGCTCTTCATCGCAGGCGCCGCTGACAAGCGCAGAATGGAAACGCGTTGGGGCTGTCGTTATCTTTTTTCTCTTCACAATGCTCTTTTGGGCGGCGTACGAACAGAAGGGGGCGAGCCTGAACCTGTTTGCCTACAAACTTGTGAACACGGAAATCTTCGGTTGGACATTTCCCTCGAGCTGGCTTCAATCGCTCACCGCGTTCTTTGTGATCGGGCTTGCTCCGTTGTTTTCGATCCTTTGGGTAAAGATGGGTGATCGGCAACCGTCGAGCCCGGCCAAGTTCACACTCGGCCTGCTCTTCATCGGATTGGCGTATGTGCTTATGGTGCCCGCCGCTGCAATGACAGCGTACGGGAAAGTCAGTCCTTTGTGGCTCGTGGGACTTTATTTTCTTGAAGTAATTGGTGAGATGTGCTTGAGCCCGGTCGGACTGAGTACAGTCTCCAAACTTGCCCCGGCAAAACTACTCGGACTGATGATGGGCATTTGGTTTCTCGCTTCCTCGTTTGGAAACAAGATCGCCGGTTATCTCGCCGGGTTTTTTGATGCGACAAGGCCGGATATCCTGACAACACTTTACGGAGGCATTGCGGTAGGAATCCTTCTGGCTGCCGGTGTGCTTGCGCTTCTGACGCCACGGATTAGGCGAATGATGGGCGATGTCCATTGATCTGCGCGTGAGCAACTCTCTTGTTGTTCAATATCGAAATCCGTACTCTTTACCTCAGAAACAGCAACCACATCGTTTTCTCTTCATTGCGGGGAGAATGTCATGTTTGACGCGAATGCAGAATTGACCTGGTTCCTGCTTGGGTTCGCACTTATCGTCAGTGAACTCTTACTTCCCGGGTTTGTCGTGATTTTTTTCGGGGTCGGTGCATGGATAACAGCCGCATCCATCTGGCTGGGCCTGGCAGACTCCTTCGATATCCAGCTCGTTATATTCTTAGTCTCCTCTGTTCTATCGCTCGTTCTTTTCAGGAGGCACGGCAAGGAGTATTTTAAGGGAAAGGTGTCGGGCATGGTTGGTGATGTATCCGAACTCGACGATGTCAAAGGCGAACGGGGAATCGTTGTGGAAGATGTCGTCCCCAATTCTCTTGCGGGCCGGGTGGAATTTCGCGGTACAATCTGGAACGCGGATGCCAACGCAACCATCCGCAAGGGAACGCCCGTGGAAATCCTCGGCAGATCCGACCTCACGTTGAAAGTTCAACCGCTTCAGGAAAGGGTTTCTTCATGATGGAAGTCAGCACAGTCATTATTCTTGGGATTGTTTTTCTCGTCTTCATCATCATTATGCGCACGGCCAGGGTCGTGCCGCAAAAAACAGTGTTCATCGTTGAGCGACTTGGCAAATACCACGCAACACTCGAGGCCGGGTTTCATATTCTCATTCCTTTCATCGATCGAGTTGCCTACAAGCACTCGATGAAGGAAATGGTGGTGGATGTACCGCCCCAGTCCTGTATTACAAAGGACAATATTGCCGTCGAGGTGGATGGCATTCTGTACATCCAGATTGTCGACCCCGTTAAGGCCTCATACGGTGTGAGCGACTATGGATTTGCTTCGACGCAGCTTGCGCAAACCACGATGCGCAGTGAGATCGGCAAAATAGAGCTTGATCGCACATTCGAAGAACGCGAGAAGATCAATTCCGAAATTGTTCAGGCAGTGGACAAGGCCTCACTGCCGTGGGGCTTGAAGGTAACGCGCCACGAGATCAAGAACATCCTCCCGCCGGCGAGCATTAAGGATGCGATGGAGAAGCAAATGCGGGCGGAACGTGAGAAGCGCGCGCTTATTGCCGAATCCGAGGGTGATAAACAGGCAAAGATCAACCGCGCCGAAGGAGAAAAACAGGAGGCGATTGCAAAGTCCGAGGGCGAGAAGATGAAACGCATCAACGAGGCCGAGGGGCGCGGACAGGAAATCGAGCGCGTTGCGCAAGCCACGGCGAAAGGCATACGCGAAATTGCCAATGCCATCAGCGAAAAGGGGGGCGTTGATGCTGTCAATCTGCGTATTGCAGAATCATACCTCCTCGAATTCGGCAAGCTTGCCCAAAAGAATAACGCGATGATTATTCCCTCCAACCTTTCGGATGTTGCAGGCGTGGTGGGAGCCGTCGGCAAAATCTTTACGACTATGAACCAGAAGCTACCGGAAGGAAAGTAGCGTTCCGATGTACAAGCGGTTGACCCACATTGGCATTGCCATCAAGGACATGAGTCGCGCCGAGTCATTATTTGGGGGGTTGTTTGGCAAGGCGGCGGACCACTCGGAAACCGTTCAGGATCAAAAGGTCAAGGCGACGTTTTTCAAAATCGGAGAAGCGGGCATTGAGTTGCTTGAGCCGACAAGTCCCGAATCAACCATCGCAAAGTTCATTGAAAAGCGCGGCGAAGGAATTCATCATCTCTCGTTTGAAGTTGATGATATTGATCGGGAAATCGAAAGGCTCAAGGGCGAGGGTTTTCAGATGATTGATGAGAAGGCGCGCACTGGCGCTGATGGCTTCAAGATTGCTTTCCTGCACCCCAAGTCCACCAATGGAGTGTTGATCGAGATCAGTCAGAAACTCTGACACGAGGCCGAAGGTTGTGGAGCTTGAATCTCTCAACATAAACATAACACGGGAAGAGATCAGCCTTCAGGAGAAGCTGGAGAATCTTCCTCCCGGTCCCGGTGTGTACCAGCACAAGGACGCTTCAGGCAAAGTGCTGTACGTCGGGAAAGCCAAAAACCTCCGTAGTCGCGTCCGCCAGTACTTCCAGAAATCCCGCACAGTTGATCCTCGCATTGAGACGATGCTTGCAAAGGTGACGGACCTTGAAATCATTGTCACCGATTCCGAGGTCGAAGCACTCATTCTCGAAGCCAACCTAATCAAGAAGTTCAAACCGCATTACAATGTGAATCTCAAAGATGACAAGAGCTATCCCTACATTGTCATAACTAATGAGCCGTACCCGCGAGTTTTTGTCACCCGGCGTATTGTTCGGGACGGGTCACGATATTTCGGACCGTATACAGACGTAAAGAACGTCCGCGCAGCGCTCAAATCCATCCGGGATATGTTCATGATCCGAAGCTGCAATTATCATATCGATGACGAGACGATCCGCAAACGAAAGATCAAGGTCTGCCTGGATTATCACATCAAGAAATGCGAGGGGCCGTGTGAAGGATTGGTTTCATCCGGACAGTATAATGCAATGATTGAGCAGGTCTGCCGTGTTCTTGAAGGAAAGACGGAAACCCTTCTGCAATCTCTTCGGCAGGAGATGGAGCGGCTTGCACGCGAAATGAAATACGAGGAAGCGGCTGGATTGCGCGACCGCATCAGGGGCTTGCAAGCGTACAGCGAGCGGCAAAAAACGGTTGATCTGGATCCGCTGGACAGGGACATTATGGCATTTGCCTCTGATGATGACGATGCATGCGGAGTGATATTCAAAGTGCGCGACGGCAAGATGATCGGCAGACAGCATTATTACATGAACCATGTTGAACATAAAAGCGATCAGGAAATTCTCGGCACGCTTCTCCAGCAGTATTACCTCGAGTCGGACTACATTCCCCGGGAAGTCCTTGTTCAAGCAATGTTGGACGATGCGGAAACGATTCAACAATGGCTTGGTGAAAAGAGCGACCACCCGGTGTCCGTTGTTCATCCCACGGAAGGTGAAGAGGCGAAGCTCGTCCGGTTGGCTATCAGCAACGCAAGATTTCTTGTCGGTGAGCTAAAGGTGCAAAAGCTGAAACGCGCCGACATCATTCCGCACGCGGTGAAGGCGCTTCAAAGGGACTTACGTCTTGAGAAATCTCCACGCACGGTTGAGTGCTTTGACATTTCCAATTTCCGGGGGACGGATTCAGTTGCGTCGATGGTTGTATTCGGAGATGGAAAACCGAAGAAGAGCGCATATCGCAAATTCAAAATCAAAACCGTCACCGGTCCCGATGATTTTGCCAGCATGCAGGAGGTCATCCGTCGGCGGTACTCACGCTTGCTTGATGAAGGCGGGGTACTTCCCGATCTTGTCATGGTGGACGGAGGAAAAGGCCAGCTTTCGAGCGCCGTTCAGGTTCTGAAACAGCTTGGTATTCGTGACCAACAGATCATCGGATTGGCGAAGCGGCTTGAAGAGGTGTTTCTTCCGGGCAAGAGTGAACCGGAAATCCTGCCGAAGACTTCTTCCGGACTACGGCTTCTTCAGCAGGTAAGAGATGAGGCGCATCGGTTCGCCATCACCTATCACCGGAGTTTGCGTGCAAAGCGTACGCTGCAGACGGAGCTTGATCTTGTCAAAGGTATAGGAAAGAAACGCGCGCAGGAACTGCTTGAAGCATTCGGGTCAGTTCAGGGCGTGAAATTTGCTACGCAGGAACAACTCGCGGAGATTGTCGGGGAGAAAGTCGCGGGGAAAATCAAGGAGCACTTTGAAGCTGCAGAAGAGACGGCAGAGAATACCGGGTAACGGAATATCAATTGCGATTCTGATCGGGGTGACGATCTTGATTTTTGCTTTATCCTCTTGCACCAAGGATGAGCATAATTTTCTCATTGATCCGACCCAACGAGCCCGATTTCGGTGTCGCCTCCCACAATACAACTATTGGCTGGTTATCGAGCCGGTGCAGACATTGATGGGGGCAGTTTCTCTTATGTAATCACCGTTGAGCCGGATACCATGATCGCGCGAGTCATGCTTGTTGGCGATTCACTTATTGTCTTTGGAGTCAATGCCGGTTCTTCCGCGGTCACGGTTGCGGATTCATTGAACCGACCCAATGCCAAAACGGTATCAATCATTGTGGAGCGGAGTCAAGGTTGGTTGCCCTTGGGTACGGGACTCAATGGCTTTGTTGAGGACATGGTAACTGGTCCGGACGGACTGTACGCTGTCGGGAATTTCGATAGGGCTGATAATGTGGTCGTACACAACGTAGCATGCTGGAATGGATTTGGCTGGCTGGATGTCGGTGGCGGCGTCAACGGTCCGGCAATTGTTGTTGCCACTATGGGATCTCAAGTCTTTGTCGGAGGTATTTTTTCGCAGGCTGGAGGTATGCCAGCGAATAATATTGCCCGGTGGGATGGTCAACAATGGACTCCTCTTGGTTCTGGAATTCACGGTAGAGTGAACGCAATGATCATCATGGGAACCGACGTTTTTGTGGGAGGTGATTTTGATTCGGCCGGTGGCATCCCATCGCGAGCCGTGGCACACTGGGACGGCAACCAGTGGGTTGAGATGTCCGGGGGGATGAGATCGATCTACCCCGGGAAAACTCCTTTGGTAACAACGTTGGCGACATTGAATGGCCGGCTCGTTGCCGGTGGTATCTATGCAGACTATACCGCTTGCGGTGGACCCGGATTTGTGTCCCAACGGAATGATACCGGATGGACGGACTTCGGGCGGGGAACCTGCGGAGATGCGTTTGGGCCGGGAGTGACGAGTCTCGTGAGCGGCCCCGGCGGGCTTGTGGTCGGAGGAGTTTTTTCAAGTATGAACGGATACTACATGCCGAATGTCTCAAATTGGAATGGAACTTCCTGGAGCAGAATGGGAAACGGGTTGTGGTCGCATGTTAATGCGCTCGCTGCGAATGAGCAGTTTGTGTACGCGGGGGGAGTGCTGTTCGGCCAAAACAATGGAGGGCCTTACGTTGCGCGATGGAACGGAACGGCTTGGTCGTTCCTGGAAGGGGCCTTCACCGGCACGGTGTACGCGCTCACGGTCCATGACCACACGCTCTATGTCGGGGGTAATTTCACGAGAATCGGCAATGTCCATGCTGCGCACATCGCCTCGTGGAGACCTTAGGAATGGGGGATAGGGGCAAACTTAGTGCATTACTGCCAGCGCCTTGCACACCTTGATTTCCAGCTCTTCGCGGTTATTGAACCGGGCGCCTTTGATGATTTCCCAGACCTCTTCACGCTGGACATTCAGGTCGTGGGCGATTTCTTCTGCAAGTTGAAGTGTTGCCTTGAACATGATGATGTTCCCCTTGTTGTGATTGCTACCCCAACATACGGCATGCGAATGAGCTTGTCGGTGCTTTGGGACACAGGGGGTGATGTGCATTTTGTTGATTGGGTTTTGTGGCGTCAGAATGGCGTTTTTCCCTCAACAAATCAATGCGATCCAATTCAACGGATCGGCTGCTCCAAACGGGGACGAGTGGTACCTTTTGAACCAACCTTTCGACTTGAACCGTCTCTGAACTTTGAGAAACATGAATAAGCTCAACTTCATATCAAAACAATTTCAAAAAGCACAAAACAAACCGTTTGAACTTTATGTGGTAACTCGCATTTGGCACCTTCTCGACGATTTTTCAGTAAAACTCATTACACAACAACATGTTACTCGGCCTGAAGGACGAGCTTTGACGGACATGTTCTTCCCTCAACTTCACATCCATGTCGAAGTCGATGAAGGGCACCATAAGAGGCAAATTGATTGGGACAAAACAAGAGAAGCCGATATCATAAATGCTACTGGCCATGAAGTGTTGAGAGTCGATGTGACACAGGACGTAGGAGCGGTCAACGCAGAGATTCAACGAATTGTAAATCATGTAAGATCAAGAAAAAACTCAGTATCGGATTTCAAACCATGGGACATTGAGGCTGAACAGGATCCCCAGACATACATAGATAAGGGCTCAATTAGCTTGAGAGATGACTGTGCTTTCAGAACGATGGTTGATGCGGCTCGATGCTTTGGGCGCGACTACAAACCGAACGGAATTAGAAAGGGGGGGATAAAACATCCCAAAGAAAAAGGCAAGATGATCTGGTTTCCGAAATTGTATAAGAATGGTAAATGGAACAACGGGATTTCGGCTGACGAAACAGAGATTACTGAAATTGATGAATCTCCAGAGACTGCCAGATCAGGCATTGACCGTGTGCTGCTGGGGAATATTCACAGACGAATTGTATTTGCAAAAGTCAAGAGTCCTTTGGGAGATATCATGTATCGATTCAAAGGTGAGTATGAACTTGAGAAAGAACTCTCGAACTACGATTCAGGCTTATTGTGGAAACGGGTTTCAACGAGGGTAGATACATATGGACAAAAAGTGTAGCAGATCTATTTGTCCATGACGTTGCGTTGCCCTGTTAACTTTCATATATTGAAACGAAAATTCATCATTAAACTGAGGGCGATTAGCTCAGTTGGTTCAGAGCGTACGCCTCACACGCGTAAGGTCGTAGGTTCAAATCCTACATCGCCCACCATCTTCGTTTTGCCTGTTGCAATATGGGCAGGCAGGCGCGTAAGGTCGCTGGTTCTCCGCCAGAAGATAGAGCATCGGCGGATAAAGATTCCAGCAGCGTCCACAACAAAAAAGCCCGACCATGTCGGGCTTTTGCATTTCAAAACTTATCCAAAAAATCTGAGATTGATGAAGCCTAGTAAGTTTTTGTGGCCTTTACCGGCGGACTCTCGGCTTCAATCTGAATTGGAAGATGAATTTGAGCGTTCGTTATGGTGAACACTACTGGTATCACAAAGGGTTTTTTTGTGTTCCCCCAATTTCCATCCTCCCAACGAAAAGACCGAATCGCTTTTACAACAGCGTGATCGAATAAGTCTACTTCATTCCACACATCTTGAACCTTGACCGAATCAACAGTTCCGGTTGCATCGACCCAGACCTTTACTACTGAGACGCCGCCAAGGCCTGCTCGTCTTGCAAGATCTGGATAACCGATTGCCTTTTTGAGTGAATCCCATCCACCAATCGGTGAAGGTACATATTGCGCATGGGACGTCTTGCAGAACAAAAGAAAACTAGAGATCAAAAGCGTCAAATAGAATTGCCGGCAATATGTTCTCTTTTGTTTCGGCACGGTATTCTAACTATTTCATCAAAATCATTTTTCCTGTCAGCGGCAACATGAGTTCTTCGCTCTCGACATTCGTTCCTTCATTTCTGTAGAAATACACACCTGATGCCAACCCGCTCGCAGTAAATTCGACTGTCTGCAATCCCTCATCCATTTCCTCATTTGTCAGCAGCGTGGAAACTTCACGCCCGAGCATATCAAACACCTTCAGTGTCACGCTGGAATTCTCCCGCAATCGGAATGCAATCTTCGTTGAAGGGTTGAACGGATTCGGATAGTTCTGATACAGCTTCATTGTTTCCGGAACACCTGCCGGTTCATCAAATTCATCATCCTCGAATTCATCCGGGGATTCTGAAAGTGAATTCACGGGGGTTGTTCGCGTCGGGGTAAACACTCCGGGGGGCAATGAAAGGAATCCAACCGTCTCAATATCAACATTTCCCTTTAATACGAGCTTGGATGTGTCTCCACCTGCTTGCCAATAAAGTGTGTCGAGGGGTCCTATGAACGCCCTGTTAATCTCGTAAACAGCGTCATACAAGCTGTCCCAACTCAATCCTCCGTTTCCACCCATGATGCTCCAATGTGTCATCGTAGAGTCCATGAAGGATGATATCGTCATGATAGACATACCATTGAGCGAATGCCCGGGCTTGTTGTACAACAAGTCACCGAAGCCAGCCGGCGTTTTTCCCAACGCACTCGTCGCGATGTTGAACTTCAGCGCGACGAGTTCCGCAAACAAACGGTTGCTTTGAAGCTTCGGAGCGAATTTCTTCCGCTCTTTGGTGAGCAGTTTTCTTTTTGGGTCCCAAGGGTTCCCCGTAGAATCAAAACCTCGCGCGATACCGATGTGCCCGCCTGTTTTATCATAGAGCGACTTCTGAATATCGGCAAAGTTCTTTCCAATATTCTTCGTCTTGTTGAAACTGCTCAGCCGCACCCAGCAGTATTTGGAGGCCGAGTCTTTATCCGGCGCCCACTTGATTCCGTTTTTCAGAAACATGTGTGAACTGCCGACAACCATGCCGCCGGCAGAATCGCTTTCGGAAGTTCCGTAAGCAAAACCTCCCTGTACCACAGTCTCACTCAACAAGTTGCTCCAATTCGGAGTTTGTCCCTTGAATTTCTTCGCAGCCTTTCTGCTTTTTCCGGGTCGCAAAGGGTCGGCGTTGAATAAACTATCGGGATCAAGACTTGTGAATCTCATTCCGACTGATGCTGGAACGACAGGTCTGATAATAATCAGGAAGTTTAATGGCATTCCGGGGAGGATATCAAAATTGGTTGTCGAGAGCATGTCAAGATTGATGCCCGCGAGACCGGCGAACTGATCGATCATTGTCATCTGATCGGCATGAACACCTAATCCTCCGGGCCAGCTCAGATGGAAGGGAAATCCCCCGGTACCTTCTTGAAGTCGGACGAGGAATGTGTCAATCTGACCCGGAGCAACGAGCGGCCTGAAATCAACAAGGGTCCCCTGGTCAAAGCATGCTGTTGGAATTCCAGAAGGGTCATCGAATCGCGCATCAAAGACACCCGCTGGAGGCATGGGGGGTTCGCGAAACTCTTGGAACCCTGCGTGCTGATCCGTTGTGTCAACGCAAGGATTGGCGGAGGTGAGAACGCCGAAAGCAAGGGTTCTCGTGTTTACACTGTCATCACTGAACAGAATGGGAATTGCGAACGGAACCTGACATAGAGCAGATTGTCCTGCCATTACGGTTAGGATAAGGAGGAAATGACCAATTCGAGTTTTCATATACCCTTCATCCAACAAAATAATAAAGACCCATTAAAACCTATCGAGAATCGGCGAGAGTGTCAACCCGTGAAAATACTGGTTTCCTGAATTGCGAAAGTCATACTAGAATGTTATCTTGGGTTTGAGTTTTTTTTCACTAACCCTTTAATTCCTGCACGAGAGGCAGGGAAGGGAAGCCGATGAAAGCCGTAAGATACAGTTCCCATGTTGGTTGCCTCCTTCCCGGATACGGGATCGGAGGCATTTTCATTTTTGGAAGGTGCATGGAAGGAGGTTCATCAGCGTGAGAAGCGTCAAAGGCAAAGTGATGGACCGTGAAGCCCTCGACCGGACCCTGACAAGACTGGCCCACGAAATCCTCGAACGCAACAAGGGCGCGTCAAACATTGCAATCGTGGGGATCCGGACAAGAGGCGAATACCTCGCAAAACGCATTGCCCGCAAGATTGAAGAGATTGAAAACGTCAAGCTCAACATCGGGAGTCTTGATATCACATTGTACCGCGATGACCTGCTTGGGAAACTGGAACAACCGCAATTCCGGGGGACAGACATACTTTTCGATGTCACAGGAAAGGACATCATTCTTATTGACGATGTGCTATACACCGGTCGAACGATACGATCCGCGCTTGATGAACTGATTGATCTTGGCCGCCCTCGGAGCATTCAGCTTGCAGTCCTTGTAGATCGTGGCCATAGGGAGCTTCCCATCAAAGCAGATTACGTCGGCAAGAACGTTTCGACTTCCATCGCTGAGTCCATTCGCGTCCACCTGAAGGAAGTAGATGATGAAGATGAGATTCTGCTCATGGATGTTGAGGAGGGCTCCTGATGCCTCTTTCGAACAGACATTTGCTCGGCCTTGAAGGCATGCCGGCTGAGGATATTCAACTCGTTCTTGATACGGCAGCGTCCTTTCGCGAAGTGTTGGATCGTCCGATCAAGAAGGTCCCAACGCTTCAGGGAAAGACCATCGTCAATTTATTCTTGGAAAACTCGACGCGAACCCGGCTTTCCTTCGAGCTTGCCGAGCGCAGGCTCTCAGCCGATGTACTGGGATTTGTTTCTTCAGGAAGCAGTATCTCCAAGGGGGAGTCCTTGAAGGATACCGCGCGAAATATCGAGGCGATGAAGATTGACATGGTTGTGATGCGCCACCATGCTTCCGGAGCGGCACACTATCTCTCCACGGTGATTGAATCCAACGTCATCAATGCGGGCGATGGAGGTCACGAACATCCGACACAAGCATTGCTTGATCTGTATACGATTCGCGAAAAATTCAAGCGCATCAAAGGACTGCGGGTGTGTATCGTCGGCGACGTGCTCCACAGCCGGGTTGCGAGGTCCAATATTCATGGCCTTCTTACAATGGGTGCGGTGGTATCTGTTTGCGGACCGGCGACCATGATTCCCCGCGAAGTCGAACGGCTCGGCGTCCAGGTGTTCAATCATATTGACGATGTCATTCCACGCGCGGATGTACTGAATGTTCTTCGTGTCCAACTTGAACGTGATGCGGGGCGTTTTTTTCCTTCGCTTCGCGAGTATCACAACTACTATGGTATTACAAACAAACGATTGGAGAAATCGCCGAACCCCGTGACCATCATGCATCCTGGCCCAATCAATCGTGATGTTGAGCTTTCATCGGATGTGGCTGACAGCGAGCACTCCGTCATTCTTCAACAGGTACTCAACGGCGTGGCTGTCCGAATGGCAGTGCTGTACCTGCTCGGAACGAGAAACTAACCGGACTCAGATTATGAACGTACTGTTGAAAGGTGGAAGACTCATTGATCCCGCGACCGGGAGGGATGAAGTTATTGATTTGTATATTCGCGACGAGAGGATTGAGCGGTTGAGCGCCTCAATTTCGGCCGACAAAGGCATGGAGGTGATGGATCTAAAGGGGAAGATTGTGGCACCAGGCTTCTTGGACATGCATGTGCATCTTCGCGAGCCCGGGTTTGAACATAAAGAAACAGTTGCCACCGGCTGCGCGGCTGCCGCCGCCGGCGGCTTTACGGCTGTATGCTGCATGCCAAATACGAATCCAGCGATCGATGACGTTTCGGTTGTGCGTTTTATCCGTGATCGGGCTGCGACGGCTCTAGGAGGGCTTGTGGACGTTCACCCGATTGCCGCTGTTACCATCGGAAGAAAGGGTGAACACCTCGCTCCGATTGCGGAGTTGTCGGAAACAGGAGTTGTTGCGTTCACCGATGATGGCGATCCTGTTCAAGATGCGGAAATCATGAGACGATCGTTGGAGTACGCGGCAATGTTTAACAAACCGATTATTCAGCACGCCCAGGACTTGCCAATGACAAAGGGCGGCGCCATGAATGAAGGATTCATGTCGACAACGTTGGGATTGCCCGGCATGCCCTCAGCGGCGGAAGACGTGATGATAAGCCGCGATATTCTTCTGAGTGAATACACCGGCGGACAATACCACGTTGCGCACATGAGTACCGCCCGCGCAGTGGATTTGGTTCGCGATGCCAGGAAAAGAGGACTTCGAGTTACATGTGAAGTCACGCCGCATCACTTTACATTGACAGATGAAGCTGTCCGGGGGTACGATACAAACACCAAAATGAATCCCCCGCTGAGAACCAGGCAGGATGTCGACGCAATGAAGGAAGGACTAAGGGACGGAACAATCGACGTCATTGCCACAGACCACGCACCTCATTCTCATGATGAGAAACAGGTTGAGTTTCAATCTGCCCCCTTTGGGATCGTCGGCCTGGAAACCGCCATTGGGTTGACAATCACCGGCCTTGTACAAACTGGAGTTCTAACCCTCGCGCAAGTCATTGACAAACTGTCGACTAATCCAAGGCGAATTCTGCATTTGCCGGCAATCCGGATCGTTGAGGGTGAAAAGGCCAATCTGACGATCTTTGATGCCAGCGCTGAGTGGATGGTTGATCCGACCAAGTTCCAGTCAAAATCCAAGAATACACCGTTCACTTCCTATCGCCTGACCGGAAAACCGTTCGCCGTCATCAACCACGGCAAAGTATTTCGCACCTGAAGCTCAGTTTCGTATTCATTAGTAGACGAGAGGAGGCGCGCTCGTCCAATCTTGCAATCACTTCTTGCTCCTCCCCACCGTGACAAAAGAGGCCACCGTACCAATATGCCTGATTTGAGTGTGATGGCATGGTGTTTGACATCTGTTGTGCCGTAGTGAGTACGAGAGAGAGAAAAAAACCCCCGATGAAGTCATTAATGCTTGCCGCTCTCCCTGCGGCGGCATTAATGATCGGGTGTAAAGAGCCGAGCAATCCGCTTGATACAATTCCACCCGCTCCACCGAGAAGTCTCTGGACAGAGACAGGAGACAATGCAGTGGAACTCTTCTGGAACAGGAACAGAGAATCGGATGTTGCCGGCTACAATGTGTTTGTGTCAAATTCATATGGGGGCCCGTTCGACTTGATAGGTTCAACCCCGTCCACCAGCTTTCTTGATTTGGGTGCTCGTAACGGTTTCACCTATTACTATGCTGTTACCGCCTTCGACTATGACGGCAATGAGAGTTCATTGAGTGTCGATGTTGCTTACGATGTGCCAAGACCGGACGGTTACGGTGTTGTGGTTTTTAACTTCAGGCAGTTTGCGAATACTTCCGGTTACGATTTTTCAGATTTTACCGTGGTTCCCTTTGATGATCAATACGCCGATATGTTCCTTGATAGTGATGGTGGGGTTGCATACATGAATGTCCGAAGCGATACGGATATTCAAGAGCTTGGTCCGACGCATTCGCTTACCGATATCAGGGTTGCGCCTTCAGGTGGATGGTCGTCAACGCACAATGTTCTGTTGCGGGTTGGACATTCGTACGCGGTTTGGACATGGGATGACCACTATGCAAAGTTTAGGGTGGTGGCGTTATCGGGAAACAGGGCGGTGTTTGATTGGGCGTACCAACTGCAACCCGCGAACCCATCATTCAAACCCGTACCAGCTGGTGGTAGGATCGGTGAATTGCAAACTGAAAACCTGAAGAACTAAGGTGCTGTGCCTCGTCCGGTGAAGAGAGAATCAGCAGAGAAGCGGACAAGGAACCTCAATGGAGAGCAAGGACTGCTTGTGTGGTTGGATGGTGGCTGCACGGGCGGTTCCTCTCCATTGGTGGGTATGATGAACGACGGTCTGTCATGGAAGAGAGAAAGGTCGTGAGACGACAGACTGAGCCACAATGGAGACTTGGGTGATGTTATCCGGATTGGATGGTGGACGGATCAACGTTGCCCGTCTCCATTGTTGGTTTATTGACTTTGCTGTTGACAACCAGTATGTTCTACCAGAGCGAAAAGGCTACTGATGCGCATTTGTCACAGTGTTGTGTGCTTATTGGTTTTCCTCTCCTCGGCGTTTGCACAGGAAAACCTGTCAAAGAAGCCATCGCAATCAATGAAGATTGTTCCTCGTTCGCTCAAGCAGGACGGCAAAGATAGCTCCGGGAAAGCAGAGACGGATGGCGGAGGTGCCGCCCTGTCACGGTTCTTTAATGATGCCGAGGAGGCACTTCTCACCGGCGATGTTGATTTTTTTGCCGGCCATTTCTCTACCAATGTCGTGCTCAATCTTCGTGATTCCGAGAGCGGTTCGTTCAGCTCAAACCAGGCTTTTTATGTCTTCAGGAATTATCTCCGCAACAGGAAGATCGTCCACCTCGATCTTGTCCAGGGGGGCGGGAACCGGTCAAACCCGTATGCTTCGGGAGTTGCCGGCGTGAACATTCAGGGCAGCAGAGAAACCATGAACGTCTATATTGAAGTAAGGAAAACCGGTGATGGGTGGGCGGTGATCCAAATTACATTCTCCTGACCACGGCATGAATATCGCACGTCGCCTACAACGGCTGTTGACTGGACGGCTCCGGACTATCGGGGTCGTCCTTTGTTTTTTGGTATTGGCGATCGTCGTCAAGCTCGCTGAGCTTTCCATCACACACCGCTATTTCCACTCTTGGGACCACATATCGGATGAACGTGCCCACACCTACCTAACAGATGCAAAGCAGGAATTTCATCAGGTTCAGCGCTCCACACGAAGGTTCGTAACCGAGGTTGTTCAACGGCCGGAAGTCAACTCCTTGGCCGATTCATCGCGTGAAAGCAGGGCATTGCTGTTTGATTTTCTCACGCGGATGAACGCGAACGGCGACATCGGCTTGGAGGTATTTGACCGCCGCGGAGCGCTTGTCGCCTGGGCTGGTCGAAGCGGTGGGCGGCTTATTGATGAGGTCCGTATTGCTCTGGGGGGGCACCTTACCTCGTTCGTTATTCAAAGTGGGGTTACGTCCTGGCTCTTTGTGGCGGCGCCCATTGCAAGGGAACATGAAATCATCGGGGCAATCATCGGGTGGCAAGCCGTGGAAGTGGAGTACCCGCTGAACACGCAGCTTGTGAAGCACCAGGGCATTTCGCTCAGTCTTACGGAAAAATACGGCGTTCCGATCGAATTCGATTTTTCTCGAACAGCAGAACCAAGGAAGGATGGACGCTATCTCTCCGAGGAACTCTTAGGTATTAACGGTGCCCGGGTAGGTGTAGTCAGCGTCATGCGACCATCGCGGTCCAACGCTCTTGATCAGATCAGTCGAAAGTTTGATTTTGCTCATTCCACTTTGTTGGCTGCCGGCGTTCTGATCGTTGCAATTTTCGCTATGGGAAAGGTTCTTCTCGGCCGCAGTGTTCTTCTCGCGGGAATCTTGATAACTGCGATTGTTTGGTGCACGCGATTCATCTTTCTGTTTCTGGAGTTTCCTTCCGCTTTCCTCGAATCAGGGATATTTGATCCGTCATATTTCGCATCAAAGTGGGGCGCGGGATTGGCGAGGTCAATTGGCGAGATGTCCTTAACTTCCATCGCCCTGGTCGCGAACACCATTCTGGTCCTTCGAGTTATGTTGAAGAAGTCCGAGCACGAGTCTCCTTGGTGGCAACCGTCGAATCCCATTGTGCGCATTGGTATTATCGTCGCATCCACGGTCGTGTTGTATCTTCTCCTTCGCGGTTATGGTGCTTCAATCCGAAGTGTGATCTTTGATTCGACTCTACAGTTTACCGATCCGCGTGTCATCATTCCTTCGTTTGAGCTGGGACTCATGGTCTTCAATCTTTTTGCACTGAGCTTCTGCTTGATCATCGTTGCTGTTGGGATCACTTCATTTAACATGACGCTCGCTCCGGAATTCCGCGCTGTTCGTGGATGGGTTCTCATTGCATTCTTATACGGTGTTGCATCCGTCCTGTTCGATGTTCTCCAACCCAATCCCCTGATGTCAACATGGTACCGACTATTCTTTGGTGCCGCGGTCCTTGTGTTCACCTTTCGACTGCACTCTGTTTTCAATAGGGCGGGTCGTCTTGCAACAGCCAACAACCTGCTCGCCGTGTTTGCGCTTTCCGCCGCGTTCTTTTATCCCCAACTGGTAACACACGTCCATGAAAAAGACCGCAGTCGGATTGAAGCGTTTGCGGCGGAAGCCATCCGCCCAGTTGATAGTTGGTTATCGCTTGTCGTCAATGAGGCCCTGCAGGAATTTGTTTCCGACGAATCACTTGATTTCATAACAAGCGGTCGTCCTGCCGACCTTGGAAGGGTTGCTTTTCGTTGTTGGACGCAAAGCGCGATTGCCAAAGAGGGATATACAACGAGATTCTCCTTTGTGGATTCAGCCGGGAATATCCTGAGCAGATTCTCGTTAGGAGGTCAGGCTGTCCTCGGCAATCCCGAAAACGAAACACTGGGACAAGAATTGGAGATCAGTGTTCACGAGGCCGGCTCCGGGATCTCGACAACGAAGGTCTACTCCGGATCCATTCCGGTGTTCGGCCTTGATGGTCGTCTGTTGGGATGGGGAATCGTCAGTCTTGCGGCGGGACAGAAGTCGCTGTTCCGGGGGGACAACCCCACAATTGTGCGCAACGTCGTGCCTGAAACTCTTGAACCATTCTACCACTCGCTTGTGGTTTCACAATATGCAGGTGATACACTGGCATTTTCGACTGACGTTGAACTTCCTCTCGGAATGAAGTTGCCGCGAGACGTTCAATCCCGCTTGGGCGATAACAGCGACCAGTTTGTCTGGGGAAGGGAATTAGTTGGTGAGAGTTCATGGGAAACACTATTCATCCGTCAGCCCAACACCGGCGATATCATCGGACTGGGTGTACGACGTCCGGGGATATGGTGGCACCTGTTCAACGTGGTCAAGGTGATTGTTTACTACACGTTTGTGGGAATTACCGCGCTGGCCGGTTTGCTCCTCGTACAGTTTTCTTGCGGAAAGCCCTACCGGTTTAAGTTCCGGGACAAACTGCTGGGTGCGATGTTGGTCGCGACCATTGTTCCCATAGCGGTGCTGGCAATCTTCGGACGCCAGAGCGTGCGCGAGCGTCACATGGAATCTATCAGAACGCGTCTTGCGCAGGAAACCTCGGTAATCACTGCGCTCCTTCAACCGATCCTCTCGGCTCCGGGCGATACGACGACATTGATATCGGACGCGACCATCGAAAAGATAGCTGAAGATGCAAAGACGGACTTCAATGTGTATCGCGGAAAGGAATTGCTGAAAAGCAGCAGGCCCGAACTATACGAGACGGGCATTCTGAATCGCCGGCTGGACGGTGTCATTTACGGACATGTGTTTGAAAAGCGAAACCGGTTTTTTATCCACAACGAATCTGTCGGGGGCCGTCAATACGCGGTGGGTTATGCCCCTCTGTTCGATGCTATAGGGGGAATCTTCGGTGTTGTCTCTGTTCCGTTGCTGTATCGGCAGGAGTCTCTGGATGAGGAGGTTTCGCGACAGGATGCTCTTCTGTTTGGCGTGTACGCTTGCGTCGTGTTTATGAGCATTGGTTTTGCGACAACTATTGCAAACAGAATTGCAGCTCCGATCCACCGGCTGACCAAGGCGACCAAGCGTGTGGCCCGGGGAGACCTTGATGGAGCAATTCCTGAGACGGAATCCGACGGCGAAATAGGTGAACTGGTTAAGTCATTTGGTGAAATGACCAGGGACCTCAAAAAGAACCGGAGCGAACTTGTCCAGTTCGAGCGCGAACTCGCCTGGAAGGAAATGGCAAAGCAGGTTGCCCACGAAATCAGAAACCCCCTGACGCCGATGAAACTCTCCTTACAACATCTCCGTCAGGCATATCACGACAAGAGCAAACAGTTCGGTGAAATTTTCGATGAGGTAAGCCAGACGATTATCCAGCAAATCGATGCTCTTGATCGCATTGCTTCGGAGTTCTCCCGCTTCGCGCGCATGCCAAGGGCAAAGCTTGAACAATGCGATGTGAATATTCTGTTGCATGAGGCGGCTCAGCTGTTTGAGCAGGAAAAAGCAGTGAAGTTCGAAATCCATCTTGAACAAGACCTGCCCATGGTTCTTGCGGACAAACAGGAATTACGCAGGGCATTCATCAATATTATTCGTAACGGCATTCAGGCGATGAACGGCAACGGGACGGTTACATTGCGATCGAGACATGAAGACGGATCTGTTATCGCGGGAATCAGTGACCACGGGACAGGGATCGCGCCGGAAATCATGGAAAAGCTGTTCGAGCCGAATTTCTCCACCAAGACTGATGGCATGGGATTGGGTCTCGCAATCGTCAAGAAAACCGTCGAAGATTTGGGCGGGTCGATTGGTGTGAAGAGCGAAATGCGGAAGGGAACGACAATGTCTATTACTCTCCCGGTGAAATCGTCATGACGATGTCGTCCAGTGATCGCATCAATGTTATTGTACCCGAAATTCTGGTTTCGACAAGATTGGTCCGCGCCGCCATGAGCATGAGGGACGGTGGAGTCAGCCCGCCTCCGTTGGATATGAATCTGTCGTTCAAGGTGGGAGACGAACCATCGAACGTCCGCGAAAACAGGAGCAGGTTTCTTCGCGTTGTCGGTACAACCGAGGAACATTTGGCCCTTCCATCGCAGGTTCATGGCGATCGTGTTCTTGTGGTTTCCGCCCCCGGGACGTATGAAGAGTGCGACGGGCTTATCACAAGTAGTTCCGGCCTGTTCATCGGCGTGTCAATTGCGGACTGTGTTCCGGTTCTTCTCTTTGACAAACGAAACCATGTGGTTGCCGCGGTGCATGCCGGCTGGCGCGGCACGGCCGCAGGGATTGTACGCAAAGCGGTTACAATGATGCGGGAAGAGTACGCCTCACATCCTTCCGATATTCTTGGATTCATCGGACCCGGCGCTTCCACGTGTTGCTATGTAGTTGGCAAAGACGTTGCAGATCGGTTTGATGACTCTGTGAAGCTGGTGGATGATGACAAAACAATTCTTGATCTCAAGAAAGCAAACGCGTTGGCGCTTGTGTCGGCTGGGATGAAGGAAGACAATATTGAAGTAAGCACGCACTGCACAATTTCAGAGCTGCTCTTTCACTCATACAGAAGGGACAAGGATCGGTCGGGGCGAATGCTCGCTGTGATCGGACTTGTTTGACGGGACACTTAGCCCCTCTAGGAAGCATTCGTTGCATTTCGATGGTCATTTCGGTATTTTGAGCACGTCTTCCGCGTAAAGGATTTTTTCATCATGTGTGGTATAGTTGGATATATCGGCCCCAAGAACTGCGTTCCCATCATTCTTGAGGGGCTTCGCCGGATGGAGTACCGCGGTTACGATTCCGCCGGTATTGCGCTGATCAACAGCGGCGTATTCTACATGCGCAAGAAGGCTGGTAAGGTTGCCGACCTCGTTCGTGAAATCGGTTCCTCCAACGGGTCCCTTTCGGCAAACCTCGGAATGGGGCATACGCGCTGGGCGACCCATGGCGAACCGAACGATGTCAACGCCCATCCTCATTGGGACGCCTCGAAAAACATCGCCATCATTCACAACGGGATCATTGAAAACTACGCGGCGCTGAAAACAAAGCTTGCGCGCGAGGGGCATGTCTTTGAAAGTGCCACCGATACTGAAGTGCTTGCACATCTCATCGGCGAGATGCACAAAAGAACAACAGACTTGTGTTCTGCCGTGCGGCTCGCTCTCGCGGAGGTGGAAGGCGCATACGGCCTTGTGGTTATTTCCACTTTGGAACCTGATAAGATTGTTGTCGCGCGCAACGGAAGCCCGTTGATTATCGGAGTCGGTGATGGGGAGAATTTTGTTGCCTCGGATGCCACTGCGATTGTAGACCACACCCGGCAGGTTGTGTATCTGGAAGACGGCGAAGTTGCTGAGATTACCCGCGATGGATTCCGCACGATGACGATTGATGACGTCAAGATCGACAAGGTTGTGGAAGAAGTGACGCTTGAGTTGTCGCAGATCGAACGCGGCGGATACGAGCACTTCATGATGAAGGAGATTTGTGAACAACCTGAGACGATCCGCAACGCACTACGCGGGCGGCTCATGGTTGAAGAAGCCGACGTACGGCTCGGCGGACTTGTTGACGTGATGGACAAGCTCGTGCACGCGCGCAGAATCATCATTGCGGCGTGCGGAACTTCATGGCACGCCGGACTTGTCGGCGAGTACATGCTTGAAACCATCGCCAAGATTCCCACCGAGGTGGAATACGCATCGGAGTTTCGTTACCGCAATCCGATTATTACTAAAGATGATGTCGTTTTTGTTATCAGCCAGAGCGGCGAGACGGCGGATACGCTGGCCGCTATGCGCGAAGCGAAGAAAAAAGGTGCCACGGTTCTTGGTATCGTCAACGTTGTCGGCAGTACGATTGCCCGTGAATCCAAGGCCGGAGTGTATATCCATGCCGGACCTGAAATCGGTGTAGCATCTACCAAGGCGTTTACGTCACAGCTTACTGTTCTCGCGCTGATTACGCTGATGATAGCACGTCGAAAAGGACTTTCGCAGCGCGATGGCGCGGTTCTTGCGCGCGAGCTTGCTTCCATTCCGGACAAGGTCGCTCGGACTCTGGAGAACAAGAAACAGCTTCAATACCTTGCAGGTGAATTTGTTCACGCACAGAATTTTTTGTATCTGGGACGCGGTGCAAATTTCCCGGTTGCTCTTGAGGGCGCGCTCAAGCTGAAAGAAATCTCCTACATACACGCGGAGGGATATCCGGCCGCGGAAATGAAGCATGGACCAATCGCACTGATTGATGAAAACATGCCGGTGGTGTTTGTCGTCCCGAAAGATGCTATCTATGAAAAGGTCATTAGCAATTTGCAGGAAGTGAAAGCGCGTCGCGGACGCATCATCGCGGTTGCCAATGAGGACGATACGGAAATTGAACACATGGCGGAACATGTGATACGTGTACCGCGCACGTACGGCTTCTTCGGCCCGATTCTGAATATCATTCCGCTCCAGCTTCTTTCATATTACATGGCTGTTGCACGGGGAACCAATGTCGATCAACCACGCAACCTGGCAAAGAGTGTCACAGTCGAGTAGGTCAAGCTTTCCTTGTTCCATCATCGTATCGAGGCAAATCATTGAAATCATCAATAACGTATGGCAAACATCAGTGGGCCCTTATTCTGGGCGCTTCTTCGGGATTTGGTGCTGCTGCTGCTCGCTCCCTGGCAAAATCAGGTATGAGCATACTCGGCGTTCATTTCGACAGGGCGGCGACAATGCCTGCGGTCAACGATCTCGTCAAGGAACTGGAGTCATTCGGTGTTAACGTACGCTTTCACAACATCAACGCTTCCGATGCCGCGAAGAGAAATGAAACACTTGATGCGGTGGCAAAAGAGTTTCAGGGAACAGAATCAACAATTCGTGTGCTGATGCATTCTCTCGCGTTCGGAAGTCTGAAGCGGCTTGTGTCGGTACAGGCGGCAGAAGCTTTGACACAGGCGCAGATTGAGATGACAATGGATGTGATGGCGAATTCGCTTGTGTACTGGACGCAAGGCGTTGTGAGCAGGGGACTCATGGCAAAAGGCGGCCGCATTTTTGCGATGACGTCTTCAGGCGGACATTCAGTGTTGATGAACTATGGCGCTGTTTCTGCGGCGAAGGCGGCTCTTGAGTCGTACGTTCGCCAACTGGCACTGGAGTTGGGTCCTATGGGCATCACGGCCAACACGATCCTCGCGGGAGTGACCGATACACCTGCCCTTCGCAAGATTCCCGGAGCGGTGAGCATGCTTCATGTTGCAAAAGCAAAGAACCCATCGTTGCGCAACGGAACAGCGGAGGATGTTGCGCGGGCGATCAGGCTCCTTTCCCATGACGATGCATATTTCGTTTCGGGTAACGTTATCCGAGTTGACGGAGGAGAGGACATTGTGGAGTACATCGGACAGAAGGACGCGGTAACGCTGGAGTAGAAGTTCTTTGATTCTCTTCTACTGTTTTTGTATACTGTGAAGGGTTTTTCCTTCCGCAGTTTCAATCAAGTCTGGACAGGTAGCTCAGTTGGTAGAGCAAAGGACTGAAAATCCTTGTGTCGGGGGTTCGATTCCCTCCCTGTCCACAGTGATTTCC
>Ga0187893_10001409_pt1 | contig 58050 bp, 54 predicted proteins | sample MA1701074metaG_FD_139574 | JGI IMG/M metagenome (GOLD analysis project Ga0187893, IMG submission 139574) | White microbial mat communities from a basaltic lava cave in the Kipuka Kanohina Cave System on the Island of Hawaii, USA - MA170107-4 metaG ...
AACAAGCTCAAGCATTTCCGTCGGATCGCCACACGCTACGACAAACTCGCGGCAAACTTCTTCGCCGCCATAACACTCGCTTCCATACGCCTCTGGCTCAGGCATTATGAGTCCACGACCTAGACGGGCTTTGCGCCGCTCCGACGATCAGGACGCGCCCAACGGTCCGGCGCCGCGAAACCCGCCCCCGATCAAGGGGGCGGGTTTTTCGTTTGGGCCGGTGCCCTTAAAAAGAATCGCACCGCTCGCAGAACCAAGCGCGCGACGCGATGCTGTGACCGTGTGCGGCTCATTGGGCCGACGGCACGCTGGACCGTCGGAAAGTTACTGACGGCTGCGCGAACGGTCTTCGTTCTGGTGGCGCGAACCCTGCTGACCGTGACGGGCCGCGTCCGGGTTCTCCGAACGATCCTTGTTGCGATCGGAATAGACGTCCGGCGCCTTGCCCGGAAATTCCTCGTTCCGGTTCGGGTTCGAGCCGGGCTGGCCCTGCTTGCCAGGCTGGTGCTGACCGGCCCGGCCCTGCTTGCCGGGCTGATTGCCCTGATGCTGGCCGGCCTGCTGCGCAGGATTCTTCTGCTGCTTCTGTTCCATGACGAATTCTCCTCTGGAAGCCAGCCTCTCGCTGGCGCCCGAACAACCCGGCGCGCGAAGCCGGGTTCCCTTTTCCGGTGCGGCGGTATGTCGCTACGTGCTTGCGATAGAACAAGAATTCGGTGTCGCGCAGCGCCGCCGCCGCGGAACCGTCCTTCATTGTCGGTGTTCGGATGTCAGAGGTTCGGAATGCCGCAACCTCGTTCCGGAAACATGAGGAGCAGACGATGAACCAGGATCAATTCCAGGGCCGCTGGAAAGAACTCAAGGGCAAGGTCAAGGAGCAGTGGGGCAAGCTGACCGACGACGACCTGACGCAAATCGAAGGCAACCAGGATCAGCTCATCGGCAAGGTGCAGCATCGCTATGGCGTGCAGCGCGAAGAAGCCGAAAAGCAGGTTCGGGACTTCGTGAGCCGGCACTAATCCGGATACGGGCGACCGGCCTCCCGAGTGCCGGTCGCCTGGAGACGGGGCCCGCCGCTGCCGGGGCGGGCCCCGTTGCCGTTCCGGCCGCGGACCCCGGTCGAAGGCCCGGATTCGCGGTCGAATGTCGGCGATCGGCGGGAACCGCGCCGCGAACGACGGGTTTCCACGATGGAGAATTGCGTAGGATCACCGCCGCCGCGCTATCGGATACGCGGTCGCGACGACGGATGGGGCAGAACATGGATATGGCTCGGGAACCGGATTGCATCGACCGGCATTATGAGTATGGGAACCCGTCAGCAGGCGAGGGCAGCGATCGAACCGACGCACTTCTCGATCGTCTGTTCGGGGAAATGGCGAGAGACCGCATGTCGCCGGCGCTGACGAGAATGTTGATCGAGAACAAACTGCTCCTGCCACATCGTTGACACGGCAGAGAGGCGCTATTCCGCGCCTATCCCAAATCTGACACAGGCCGCCGCACAATCGAATTCCCACCTGCTTGTCGAACCCGAAACGACAAGTGGAGTAGCCGGCAATGCCTGCACCGCACGCCCGGAATGCCGCCGGCGAAGTTCGCGACAGTATCGTTGGCTGCGTCCCCCATCTGCGCGCCTTCGCGCGCTCGCTCTGCGGCAATCGCGACAAGGCGGACGACCTCGTGCAGGAAGCGATCGCCCGCGCGCTTGCTGCCGAACGAAGCTATACGCCCGGCACGAACTTCAAGGCCTGGATCTTCACGATCCTGCGCAACCTCTATTTCAACGATATCCGCAAGCATCGCGGTCGCCTGGTCAGTTGCGAGAAGCTCGGCGAGTACGAGCCGTCCTGCCCGCCCTCGCACCACGCGTCGCTCGAGTTCTGCGAGTTCCGGCGTGCCTTCTGGACCCTGTCGGACGGCCAGCGCGAAGTGTTGATGCTCGTCGGTCCCGGCGGTCTGAGCTACGAGGAGGCTGCCAGGACGTGCGGCTGCGCGGTCGGCACCATCAAGAGCCGCGTCTGCCGCGCGCGCCAGGAACTCAAGGTCGCCATGGACGATGCCGAAGCGATCGGCCACCGCACGGACGTGCCGGCGGTCGCCGGCGGCGATCCGATCGACCTGCTCGTCATGCGCTTTGCCGGGCAGGGCGCTTCGGGCGACGAACGGCGCTGATCGGCGCGGTGCAAGGGAACCGTCCGGCGTCCTGACGGTTGTTGACGCATCGTGCCGCAGCTGCGGCAGCACTGCGCGAGGAGAATTCGATGCTTTATTCGGCCGTTATCTTCTTCATCGTGGCGATCGTCGCCGCCGTTCTCGGGTTCGGAAAGATTTCCGAGGCGGCCGCCGGCATCGCCAAGATTCTGTTCGTGATCTTCCTGATCCTTTTCGTGATCAGCCTGGTCTTCTACGGCACCGGCACGGCCCTCTGGGGCTAGCGCGGCGCGGCCAACCGCTGAAGCGCGTGACGCACCAGCACCAGCCGGTCGTTGCCCCAGAACATCCGGTCGCCGATCACGAAGGTCGGGACGCCGAGGGCTCCGGCGCGCTGCGCGCGGGCGACATTTGCCGCATGCAGCGCGCCGGTTTCGTCTTCCGACAGCATGGTCCGGAACCGCTTCGCCTCCAGCCCGGCCGCTGCCGCGACGGCGACGATGTCGGCCGTGTCGCGGATGACGGCGCCATTGACGAAATGCGCCTTGAAGAAAGCCTGGCTGAAGGCAGCGACCGCACCCATGCGCAAGGCAGCACAGGCCGCCAGCGCGCACTCGTTCGGCAGACCGAGCGGATCGCCGGGCTCGCGATAGGGCACGCCGTAATAATCGGCCCAGGCTTCGGCATCCGCCCGCCGGAACCTGAAATCGTACTGGCCGGAGGGTCGCGAGCCGTCGAACGGCTGGTAGCCCGCGGCCGCCATCAGCGAGACGCTCGAGAGCGGAATCCACTCGACGCTGGCACCGGTATCGCGTTCGAGTGCCGCGATCTGCGTCGAGGCAAGATACGAGTAGCGGCTGCCGACGCTGTAGTAGAACTCGACGGATGGTCCGGCCATGACGGCGTGGTTGCGTTCGACTTTTCGCTCGAATTGCGCTCAGCGTTTTGCCGACGCGACGAGTTCGAACCCTTCGCACACGGTCGGCGCATCGTCGGGAAATTTGATGCCCCAGTCCTTGCACTGCAGCTCGAAATACTCGCGGTGCACGTCCTGCCAGTATTTCAGCGTCTCGTCGCCTTCGCCTTCGCGCGCGGCGAAGCTGAGCTCGACCTTGTTGAAGGGCGTCACCGTGACGTCGGTGACCTTCACCAGGTAGCGCGGCTCGTTCCTGGTCGTGACCACGACCCAGTAATCGCCGGGCACGCGCCGCTTAACCTTGTTCTTCTCGAAGTCGAACTGCATGTGGGCGGTCGCGCGCTTCTTGCCCTTGGCGACGAGGTCGATGAGCTCGTCATGGTAGGTCGCGTAGCGCGGATCCGCGAAGGTGGAGACGTGATAGTCGTTGGTCTTGATACCGTGCGCGGCCCGACATTCCTGCCAGAATTTTTCGACCGAAGGCGATTTCGATCCGATCATGATTGGCGTTCCGTCCCGAAAGGTTGTTATGGGTGCCGATGGCTCGCAGCCTTCAGCACGGTAGAAACCCTAGCATAGGCGGCATCGGGGTCCAGCCGGCGGAATCCCGTCGCGATGCCTCGATATCCGAGGTAGATTTGCGACATGGAATACGTGATCGAAGGCGCACGAATTAAGTCTTTAGACGATTTCTATGAAGAGATTTCGCGTGCGCTAATTCCGGGTCAAGGTCAGGTTCAAAATCTCGATTCATTAGACGACCTCCTTCGAGGTGGATTTGGAACGCCCGAAGGTGGGTTCGTGCTCCGGTGGCGAGATTCTGAGTTATCACGCGCGGCGCTAGGTTACGTGGAGACCGTGCGACAATTGGAGCTGTGCCTTGCGCAATGCCATCCGAGTGGCCAGCAGGACCTAGGGAGGAGATTGTCGCTTGCGCGTTTAGGTCAGGGTGCAACCGTCTTTGACTGGCTGGTGGAGATCATTTGCGATCACGCTCCGGGCGCCAGACAAACCGGCAATGTCCGCCTTCTTCTGGATTGATTTCATTCACAAAGAGCAATTTCAGGAGCTGCCTCCCCTTGCAAAAACGGGGCGGCATGACCATGTCAACGCTCATCCGGTCATAACCCGATCTGACGAACCGAGGCACCGCCCGACGGTTCGTTGCCGCGTGTGTCGCCCGGTTTCCTGTCGGGAACCGGGTCGCCGCACCGCCGCAACGGGCGCGGGCGGCGGGCCCGGTTCAAGAGCGCGGAAAATGACTGTACCATCGAGGCGGCCTGGCGGTGGCCGGGGCCGCGTCCGGCGCCATGGGCAGCCGGGACTGGAGCAACGTTCCATGACCTACGCGAAGACCGACGAGGCCATCAGGAATCTGACGCCCGAGCAGTACCGGGTCACCCAGCAGAGCGGCACCGAGATGCCGTTCACCGGGGCGTACAACGACAACAAGGAGCCGGGGATCTACGTCGACATCGTGTCCGGCGAGCCGCTCTTTGCCTCGAGCGACAAGTTCGAATCCGGCTGCGGCTGGCCGAGCTTCACCAAGCCGATCGAGCCGGCGAATGTGGCCGAGCGGCGGGACAGCACGCACGGCATGATTCGCACCGAGGTGCGCTCGACGCATGGCGACAGCCATCTCGGCCATGTGTTTCCCGACGGGCCCCGCGACCGCGGCGGCTTGCGTTATTGCATCAATTCGGCCGCGCTGCGCTTCATCCCGCGCGACCGGATGGAAGCCGAAGGCTACGGCGCCTATCTCGACCAGGTTGAGGAGATCGAACGATGACGGAGAGAACCGTTCTCGCCGGCGGATGCTTCTGGGGCATGCAGGACCTGATCCGCAAGCTGCCCGGCGTCGTCTCGACGCGCGTCGGCTATACCGGCGGCGACGTGCCGAATGCGACCTATCGCAACCATGGCAACCATGCCGAGGGCATCGAGATCGTCTTCGATCCGGCGGTCATCAGCTTCCGGCGGATCCTGGAGTATTTCTTCCAGATCCACGATCCGACCACGAAGGACCGGCAGGGCAACGACCGCGGCGCGTCCTACCGCTCGGGAATCTATTACGTGGATGACGAGCAGAAACGGATCGCCGAAGAGACCATCGCCGACGTGAACGCGTCCGGCCTGTGGCCGGGCAAGGTCGTGACCGAGGTGAAGCCGGTCGGCGATTTCTGGGAAGCCGAAGAGGTGCACCAGGATTTCCTGATCAAGTATCCCGACGGCTATACCTGCCACTGGCCGCGCGCCAGCTGGGTGCTGCCCCGGCGGAGTGCGGCCGAGTAAGCCGCCGATCGATGTAACCGCGGCGTGAGCATGGACGGCTCGGGCCTTGCGGCGCTTGCCGCGGATGGTTGGGTCGGAATCGCCCTGCTCGCGCTGCTGGGGTTCGTTCTCGGTTTCGCGCTCAACCACGGTTCGATCTGCACCGTCATCGCCACGCGCGAACTGATCGCAGAAAAGAGGCCCGCCCGGTTCATCGCGCTGCTCGAATGCGCGGTGTGGGCGGGCCTCGTCTATGCGGCTCTGGGCGTCTCGCCGACGATGCAGCAGGGCTGGTCGCCGCTCGCCTGGCTCGTGCCCGCCGCCATCCTGTTCGGCATCGGCATCTATGTGAACGGCAGCTGCGTGTTCGGCTCGGTCGGGCATTTCGGCAATGGCGAGATCGATTTCGGGTTTACCTTTCTCGGCATTGCGGCCGTCGTCAGCTTCGAAACCCTGTTCGGCCCGGTTTCCGGGCAGCCGCCGGCAAGCGGCTCCTTGAAGCTGGGGCCGGTCATTCTTGCCATCATTTTGCTGGCGCTTCTGTCGGTGCGGTTCGGCGTCTCGCGCCGGGCCGAATCCAACTACCCGCGGCTGATGCTGGCGATGGCCGCCATCGGGATCGCCTTTACGATCCTGGCGATTTACGCGCCCCGATTCTCGATCACGAAATCATTGGGATCGATCGTTTCCATTCCGATCGCCGGTACCGCCATATCGGTCAGCATGTTCGGCGGCAGCCTGGTTTCCGCGCGTTTCAGGATGCGCCGGTTCGAGCTGAAATGGCCGACCCTGAGAGGCATCGCGCGGCGGACGCTCGGCGGCGTGCTCATGGGCCTCGGCGCGCTGCTGATTCCCGGCGGGAACGATACGCTGCTGATGATCGGATTCCCGATGGGCGCCTGGCAGGCGGCGCTGGCCTACCTGCTGCTGGTTGCGGTACTGGCGACGCTCATCGCCCGGTTCGGCTCGCTGACCAGGGCCTGGTCGTAGGCGAGCCGAAACCGGGTCGGCGACCGATCACGCCTTCAGGAACCGCTCCCATTCGTCGAGTACTTCGTCGAACGTGACGAGATCGCCTTCCGGATCCAGCGGCCAGAGCGGGAAGGGACCGTCGCCGGTGCTTTCGAAGAAAGTCTGGCGCAGGCCGAGATCGCGAAACACCCGGCAAATTCGCGGTATCGAAATGACGGCGCCGTAGCGCAACAGTGACTGCGTCGACACATAGGTATCAGCCGTCTCGGGCCTGGCGATGTGGAGAATGCTGTCGGCATCGAGATCGAACGTCACCGCCGCCGCGCAGCGCGCGCCGTTCGGCCAGGAAACCGGATTCTCGATTAGCATGCCGTGCTCCGTCGCTCGGAAGGGCGATCGCGCGCGCTGGCCCGTCGCATCGCGCCGCTGCCCTCCCGCACCGGATTTCAGGCAAGGGCCAGTCAGCCGAACAGGTCGAAAAGCACGATCCTGACTATCGAAACGGTCAATGGGACGGGGGCCGCAAGCTCGTCCGGTGACTGCCGGAACGGGCATCGATCGGCCCCTTACCCCGGATCGCACCGGCCTCGCGTTCCGGCCTTGATCGCTTCGGCCCGATCCGGCTTTCTACCCCCTGCCGGGTCCGACTCGCGATTGTGGCGTCGGGGCGGTCCGAGGCTCGGCTTCGGGGGCCCGTAGTTCAGCTGGTCAGAACGCGCCGCTCATAACGGTGTTGTCGCAGGTTCGAGTCCTGCCGGGCCCACCATTGCCGCAAGACAAATCGTTAATGAATTGTCCGCTGCGTCCGGATGACGCTGCGCGTCGCCAAATCGCCGACCGGCGACCGGATCCGGTCCTGTCTCTATTGACCTGCTTGGCAAGGAGCCTTTAGATTAGAATTATTCTAATATATTCACGGGAGATCTGCCATGGACGCAAAGACCGAGGACACAAGCGGCGGCAAGTGCCCGTTTGCGGGCGCTACGCACGGACGCACGAATCGAGACTGGTGGCCCGAGGCGCTGGACGTGTCCGTCCTCCACCGCAATTCCAGCCTGTCCAACCCGATGGGCAAGGCGTTCGACTACGCAAAGGAGTTCGAGACGCTCGATCTCAATGCGGTGATCGGTGATCTGCACACGCTGATGACCGATTCACAGGATTGGTGGCCCGCCGATTTCGGTCACTACGGTGGCCTCATGATCCGCCTGGCATGGCACAGCGCTGGGACGTATCGCATCACCGATGGTCGCGGCGGAGCCGGTGCCGGACAACAGCGTTTCGCGCCGCTCAATAGCTGGCCTGACAATGCCAACCTCGACAAGGCGCGTCGGCTTCTGTGGCCAATCAAGCAAAAATACGGCCGCAAGATTTCCTGGGCCGATCTCATGATTTTGGCTGGCAACGTCGCGCTCGAATCGATGGGCTTCAAAACCTTCGGATTCGCCGGCGGACGCGCCGACGTTTGGGAGCCGGAAGAGCTCTACTGGGGCCCCGAAGGCACGTGGCTCGGCGACGAGCGCTACAGCGGCGAACGCGAGCTGGCAGATCCTCTCGGCGCGGTTCAGATGGGTTTAATCTACGTGAACCCGGAAGGGCCGAACGGCAATCCGGATCCGGTTGCGGCCGCGAAGGACATCCGCGAAACGTTCCGGCGCATGGCGATGGACGACGAAGAAACCGTCGCGCTGATCGCCGGCGGTCACAGCTTCGGCAAAACCCATGGCGCGGGCGATCCGTCGCTGATCGGTCCGGAGCCGGAGGGCGCGGGGCTCGAGGACCAGGGTCTTGGCTGGAAGAGCCGGCACGGCAAAGGTTGCGGCGCAGACGCCATCACCGGCGGTCCCGAAGTCACCTGGACACAGACGCCGACGAAATGGAGCAACCAGTTCTTCGAAAATCTGTTCCGGTACGAATGGGAGCTGACAAAGAGCCCGGCCGGCGCCAAGCAGTGGAAAGCGAAGAACGCGGAGCCGACGATCCCGGATGCTTTCGACAAGTCGAAGAAGCTCATTCCGACGATGCTGACTACCGATCTCTCGCTGCGGTTCGATCCGATTTACGAGAAAATCTCGCGGCGCTTTCACAAGAATCCGGAGCAGTTCGCCGAAGCGTTTGCGCGGGCCTGGTTCAAACTCACGCATCGCGACATGGGTCCCATCGCGCGTTATCTCGGCCCGCTGGTGCCGAAGGAAGTACTGCTTTGGCAGGATCCCATCCCCGCCGTCGATCACGCGCTGGTCGGCGAAGCGGACGTCGCGGTGCTGAAGGCGAAGATTCTCGCCTCCGGCCTCACGGTACCGCAGCTCGTGTCGACGGCCTGGGCCTCAGCTTCGACGTTCCGCGGGTCCGACAAGCGCGGCGGGGCCAACGGCGCGCGCATTCGCCTCACGCCGCAGAAGGACTGGGAAGTCAATGAGCCGAAGCAGCTTGCGACGGTGCTTCAAAAGCTCGAAGCGCTCCAGAAGGAGTTCAACAAATCGGCGGCCAGCGGCGGCAAGAAGGTCTCGCTCGCCGACCTGATCGTTCTCGGCGGTTGCGCGGCGGTCGAGAAGGCCGCCAGGGAGGCGGATGTCGAGGTCACGGTGCCGTTCTCGCCGGGGCGAATGGATGCGTCGCAGGCGCTGACCGACATCGACTCCTTTGCACCGCTCGAACCGCGTGCCGACGGGTTCCGCAACTATATCGGCAGCAAGCGGCAGTTCATGAAGCCCGAGGAAAAACTGGTGGACCGGGCGCAGCTCCTGACGCTGACCGGACCGGAGATGACGATCCTCGTCGGCGGCCTGCGGGTTCTCGGTGCCAATGTCGGCGGGTCCAGGCATGGCGTCTTCACCGACCGGCCTGGCACGCTGACGAACGACTTCTTCGTCAACCTGCTGGACATGGGCACGCAATGGCAGCCGACTTCCACGGAAGGCGTGTACGAAGGGCGGGACCGCAAGACCAACGCGGTCAAATGGACCGGCACGCGCGTCGACCTCGTCTTCGGTTCCAATTCACAGCTGCGTGCCTTTGCGGAGGTTTATGCCTGCGCGGACTCGCAGAGGAAGTTCGTGACGGACTTCGTCGCGGCATGGACCAAGGTGATGAACGCCGATCGCTTCGATCTCATCGGATCGCCCGCCGCTCGTCACTGAGCGGCAGAGCTGCGACCCAATGCGCGGCGGCCGGATGGCGCCAAATGCCACCATCCGGTCGCCGTTTCGATCACATCGGGTTATCGCACGCTGGCGCCTACGCTCCTTCGGCCTTGTCGCCCGACCAGACCAGCTCGCTGCCGAGCGCAAGCAGCCAGAACCCGATCGCGATGCCGACCGCATAGCGCGCATAGCGGCCGTAGAGTTCCGCCAGCACGCCGCCCAGCGTCTGCTGGATGCGGGATTCCGGCAGCTCGGTCCTGCGGTCCATCAGCAGCCACAGCTCGGTCTCGCGGTACGAGCGCAGTGGCGCATTGCGCGCCTTGATCGCGAGAACGCAGGCCGCGATCAGCGCCAACCCCGCGCCGGTGCGGAACGACAAAGGCGGGTCGTAAATCAGCGCCATCATGGCGGCCCAGATCGCCAGACCGGCGAAGAAGCAGCCGCGGCCGACGGACATCTTGGCGAGCGAACGGATGCGATCCATGGCGGCGCTCGAAAGCGGCTCCCGCGCGGAAAAGAGGCCGGGCGGGGAAGAACGTAGCGCGGCGCCGGCCCGCGGCAACGCAGCGCGTCGCCCCGCGACCGGCCGCGAATGCGTCACGGTCACAGATAAACCGTCAACCCCGGCAGGGTGAGCAGGATCGCGCCGGCCAGCCACAGGCCCATGGAGAGCGGACTGCTGCGTTCCAGCCCGGCGATCCGCTCGTAGAGCGCCGTCGGAACGCCCGCCAGCAGCAATGTTCCGGTCGAGACGACCAGCGACGTAAACAGAAGCAGTGTTTGTGCGGATGGCGCAAAAATCGTCGGTGCCCAGATCGGCGACAGCGCAAAAACCAGCAGGACCGCCGGCGAGACGAGGCCGTTGACGATGGCGACAAACACCGTGGCAACGAAGATGAAGCGGAGGTTCATGACGCAGCCCCGATGCTCGGCAGCCAGTCGAAGCGCGCCATGACGAGAAGAAATGCGACGCGCAGCGCCGACAACCAGCAGGCGGCAATCAGCGGCAGGAACAGGAACACCACATAGCGCGGCGTGATTGCGGCTGCGGCGCCCAACGTCCAGTCGGTGAGCCGGCAGAACCAGCGCCAGATATAGTTGCTCGAATCCGGAGGCAGAAAGAACGACAGGATGAACCGGCCGAGCAGCGTGTAGACGAGCGCGGCCAACACGAAGTTCGGCACGTGGAAGTACCAGTACTGCCAGAAATCCGCCCCGGTCATGATCTTCGCGCCGTCCCGCCGTCCAACACAAAAGGAAGGGGCGGGGTCCCTTTCGGGAGCCCGCCCCGATTTCGGCGGCAGCGCCGCCCAAAGGGTGTTACTCGATGCCGACCTGGCCGGTGGCGTGGCGAACCGCGCCGCGCGGCACCCGGACGGAATCGATGAAGTCCTGCATCTCCTGGCTGGGCGCCGTAGTCAGCATGCTGACGATCCAGGTGACCAGGAAGGCCACCGGAATGCCGAACAGGCCGCAGGAGATGTTCTTGATGCCCCACCAGAGCGGCATTCCGAAATACTGCGTGCCGATCAGGTAGAAGAGGGAGATGCCGAAGCCGGCAGCCATGCCGCAGCACGCGCCGACGGCGGTGGTGCGCTTCCACCAGATCCCCATCACGAGCGCCGGGAACAGGCCGGAGGCCGCCAGGGAGAATGCCCAGGCGACCATGGCGAGAATCCCGGCCGGCTTGGTGCTGGCGGTGTAGGCCGCCAGGATCGCCACGAGGATCAGAAGTGTACGAGCGACGAACAGACGGCGCCTGGTGTCCGCCTTGCTGTCGATCATGCGGTAGTAAATGTCGTGGCTGAGCGCATTGGCGATCGCGAGCAGCAGCCCGTCGGCGGTCGAGAGCGCCGCCGCCAGACCGCCCGCCGCGACGAGGCCGGCGATGACGTACGGCAGGCCGGCGATTTCCGGCGTTGCCAGCACGATGGCGTCGTTGTTGATCTTGAACTCCGCCAACTGAAGGATGCCGTCGTTGTTGCCGGCCACACCCGCGCACATCGAGAACAGCTCGGCGGCGTTGGTGGCGTCGCAGGCGCCGACGAGGCCGACCGCGCCCCAGTTCGCAACCCAGGCCGGCAGCGACGCGATCGGTTGACCGATCACATTCTGATAGACCTCGAGCTTCGCGAAGGCGGCATAGGACGGCGCCGTGAAATACAGCAGGAAGATGAAGAACAGGCTCCAGCCCACCGACTTCCGGGCCTCGCGAACCGACGGCGTGGTGAAGTACCGCATCAGGATGTGCGGCAGCGACGCCGTGCCGACCATCAGGCAGAAGATCAGCGCGAAGAAATTGACCGCCGCGATCGTCGAGTAGTTGCCTTCGGCATCGACGAACGGAGCCACGTGATATTTCACGACGCCGAGCTGGACCTCCAGTTCGGTAATCCTCTGCAGCGCCTCGCCGTACATCAGCTGTGGGATCGGAATGCCGGTATCCCGCGCGGAAAGCAGAATGACCGGGATCAGGTAGGCGATGATCAGGATGATGTACTGCGCAACCTGCGTCCAGGTGACGGCGCGCATGCCGCCCAGCATGGAACAGACCAGGATGCCCAGCAGACCGACGAATACGGCCACCTCGAAACTGAGTCCGAGGAAGCGCGACGTGATGATCCCGACGCCGTAGACCTGTGCCACGACATAGGTGAACGAAGCCGCCAGCAGAACGACAATGCCGATGAAGCGGGCGACGTTGCCGCCATCGCGGGCACCGAGGAAATCCGGCACCGTGTACTGGCCGAACTTGCGCAGATAGGGCGCAAGCAGCACCGCCACCAGCACGTATCCCCCGGTCCAGCCGAGCACGAAGGCGAGACCGTCGTAACCGAGCGCATAGAGCGTTCCGGCCATGCCGATGAACGATGCCGCGCTCATCCAGTCCGAGCCGGTCGCCATGCCGTTGTAGAAGGCCGGCACGCGCCGACCGGCGACATAGTACTCGGAGAGCTGGGCGGTTCGGGAAATGATGCCGATCAGCGCGTACACGCCGATGGTCAGGAACACGAACAGGTAACCGATGATCTTGTCCGGAACGCCCACCTGCTCGAGGATGCCGAGCAGGATGACAAAACCGATGAAGCCGCCGGTATAGATACCGTAGATGCGGCCGAGATTGGAGATGAAGTCGCCTTTTTGAGCTTGCGCCATTGTCTGGTCCCCCTTGCCGCGATCAATCTTCCTGGACGCCGAATTCCTCGTCGATCCGGTTCTGTCTGGACGCAAACCAGAAGATCAGGATGACGAAGACAATCAGCGAGCCCTGCGCGGCGGTGTAGAAGCCGAGCGGGAACCCGATGATCACGATCTCGTTGAGACTTGGCGCAAAGATGTGGATGAAGAAACTGAAGACGAACCAGATCGCCAGTGTCGTCCACATGAGCGATCGTGTCTTGTGCCAGTGCGCGATGGATTTGTCGGGTGTCAGCCCATCCTGTGGCATGTCATGGCCCTCCCTCGGACGTGATGCCGTCCGACCGGACCGAGGTCCATGACCGCGTTCCGGTCAGCATTCCCCTAAGATCGAGTGGCCCTCGGGCCGCTCGCGAGCATGGTGCGGCGCGACGGTCTGCGCAGCCGCTCTGCCGTGATACATCGGCGGCCGGCCGAGACAATTTTCTTTCCGGCTCGCCGAGTGTTCGATCAGTGGGATTAATCACGCGATGAACGAGTCGCACCGCCGTTCGATCTCGATTCTGTTCCGCAATTTACTGCGTAGGCTGCGCATCCGACCGGATCCGATTCTCGATGCCGACTCTCTCGCTCTTTTTCTCAAAGCACAGTCGGCGTTTGTTTCACAGAAAACCGTGGTTGAATATTGTCGCATCAAGGCGGGCGTGCGCTGGCAGAAGCTGTTCGGCGAAGCGGAATTCAAAGCGGCGCTCGAAGCCTCGCGCTGGATCTCGATGCGCGCGGTGCTATGCGATCTCACCGTCATCACCGAGGGCTATCTGCGCGAGACCGCCCGCCCCCGCGAGCGGGCGATGGCCGATACGCTCTGCGAGATGGCCGCATCGATATTAACCGGTTATGAGCGCGATGCGAGATGGCGGCAGGAAAGCGCCGCTGCGATCGACGAACTCGGGCGACGTCTCGCGCGCGCGCAGATGGCATCGCCGCAAACACCCGACCGGATCGCCCGCATCGCGGGTGCGGCGGTGTTCGACGCGCTGCCGGTCCATTCGATGCTGCGCGCTCACGATCGCGAGGTGATCGTGAACAATATCCGGTTCGGCGCCACCCGGTTCCGGGAAGACCTGATCGCGCGCGCGACCGACAAGCCGGCCCTGGTCGCAAGCCTGCTCGGCAACGCCGGCAGCCGGCGCCGTGCCGGCTAGGCTGTTCGCACGGTGGCACCGGCCGCTGCGGCGGCGCGCGTTGGCGCTCGACCTGCCGGTCGAGCGGGCCCGTATCGTCGCGCTCGATTGCGAGACGACGGGGCTCGATCCGCGCCGCGACCGAATCGTCTCGCTGGCGGCGGTGCCGATCGAACACGGCGGGTGCTGCTTCGATCGAGCGATCGACCGGCTGATCGATCCGGGCCGGTCGATTCCCAAGCGCGCGACCGCGGTGCATGGCATCGCCGACCGCGACGTCGCCGGCGTGCCGAACTTCGCTGCCGTGTTTCGGCTGCTCGACGCCGCACTCGCGGATGCGGCACTGCTCGGCCATGAGATCGGCTTCGATGCCGCCATGATCCGGCGCGAGGCCCATCTCGCTCATTTGCCGTGGGTGGCACCGCCGATGCTCGATACGCTGCTGCTCTTCGCCGCGACGGCACCCGAGTGCACCGACCTGCGGCTCGAGGCCGTCGCCGAGCGGCTCGACGTGACGATCCACGGCCGCCACACCGCGTTCGGCGACGCCCGTGCGGCTGCGGAAATTTTCCTGCGCCTGCTTCCCGCGCTCGCTGCCCGCGGCGCGACGACGCTGGGCGACCTGCTCGGGCTTTGCCACGCGCAGCAACGTGTGCTGCGCTCGCGCATGGGACCGCGCTGGTGACGCCGATGGACCGTCTCTCGACCGAACGCATCGATGCCTTTCCCTATCGCCACATGCTTTCGGCGGCGATGGGCGAACCGGTCGTTTCCGCACCGGCGGATTTGACCCTGGAGGCGGCCGCCGCCCGAATGCTGGAAGCGAACGTCAGCAGCCTGCTGCTGCTCGACGAGGCGGGCCGGCCCGATGCCATCTTCACGGAACACGATCTCCTGGCCGCGATCGCAGAACACGGCGCGGCGGCGCTCGGCGATCCGATCGGTCGCCACGCCAGCCGTCCGGTGGCACAGCTTCCGGCCGACGCCTACGTCTATCGCGCCCTCGGTCGCATGGACCGGCTCGGCGTCCGGCATCTTGCCGTCGTCGATCCGCGGGACGGCCGCGCAGTGGGCGTGGTTTCCGCGCGTGGTCTGCTGAAGCAGCGCGCCGGGCGCGCGCTCGCCATCGGCGATTCGATCGCAACGGCGGAGACCGGCGACGAGCTTGCCAAGGCGCAGACCGAACTCCCCGCGCTGGCCGGTGCGCTGGTTGCTGAGGGCCTTGACGCCCGGACCGTCGCCGGCCTGGTCAGCGCCATTTTGCGCGACATGAACGCCCGTGCCGCCGAGCTCGCTGCCGCCTCGCTGGAGGCGGAGGCGAAGCCGGCGCCGGCCCGCTGGTGCTTTCTCGTGCTCGGTTCCGGCGGCCGCGGCGAAAGCCAGCTCATCCCCGACCAGGACAATGCGTTGGTGCATGACGGCGCCGATGCCGACGATCCGTGGTTCGCCGAACTGGGCCGGCGCGCCTCCGACATGCTGGCGATGGCCGGCATTCCCTATTGCAAGGGCAGGGTGATGGCGAGCAACGGCGCCTGGCGCGGCTCGCGCGCACAATAGCGCCGGCGCATCGACGGCTGGATCGAGACACCCTTGCCGGAAGATCTGCTCTCGGTCGACATTTTCTACGATTTCCAGCCGGTTTTCGGCGAACGCTCGCTGGCCGACGAGCTGCGCGACCACGCGACGCGCGCCGCCACGGCGCGGCCCTTCCTGATCGCGCTCTCGCACGGGCTGGCCGATACCAATGCGGCGATCGGCTTTTTCGGCGGTCTGAAGACGGAGCAGGGGCGTCTCGATCTCAAGCGGCACGGGCTGTTGCCGATCGTCGCCGGCGCGCGGCTGCTCGCGCTTCGGCTCGGCGAGCGTGCCACTTCGACGGTGGCGCGCCTCCGGGCCGCGCAGGCGGCCGGCATCGTCACCGCGGCGGACGCCGCGACCCTCGAACGGGCGCAGGCGCTCTTTCTCAAGCGCATCCTCGAGCAGCAAAGTCACGACATCGCCGAGGGGCGGGCGCCGACGGTACGGGTCGACATCGCCCGACTATCGCCACGACAACGTCGCGAACTCAGGATGGCGCTGCGGGAAGTCGGCCTGGTCGGCCCGGTGGTCAAGGACGCACTGACCGCGGTCGCCTGAACCGCTGACCGCCGGCCGGCCGGCCGTGCTATCTATGCGCGGATGCAGCTCCGGCATCTGCATTACTTCACCGTGCTCGCGGCCGAGCGCCACTTCCGGCGCGCGGCGGAGGCCTGCCACATCACGCAATCGACCCTGTCGGCGGCAATCCGCCTGCTCGAGGAAGAGCTGGGCGCGTCGATCATCGAGCGCGACAAGCGCTTCAAGGGACTGACGCCCGAGGGCCGCGCGCTGCTGGATTGGGCGCACCGGATTCTCGCCGAGCGGCGCAGCCTCGATCAGGAAATCGGTATGCTGCGCGATGCACTCGCGGGCGAGCTGCGGCTGGGTGTCGTGCCGGCGGCGCTGCCGACGATTTCGCTGCTGACGACGCCCTTCAACCGGCGACACCCGAACGTGACCCTGCAGGTGCTCTCGCGCACGTCGAACGAGGTGCAAAACGCGCTCGACGATTTTGCCTTCGATGCCGGCGTGACCTATCTCGATAACGAGCCGCTGCACAGCGTGCGCTCGATCCCGCTCTACCAGGAGCATTACATCCTGCTGACGCCGGCCGACGGTCCGTTCAGCGGCCGCGACGGCGTGACCTGGCGCGAGGTGGCGGAGACGCCGCTCTGCCTGCTGACGCCCGACATGCAGAACCGCCGCATCATCGACGGCATCTTCAGCTCGGTCGGCAAGCGGCCGCGGGTGCTGGTCGAGACCAATTCGGTCATGACGCTCTGCTCCCACATCCGGATCGGGGCCTGGTCGAGCGTGTTTCCACACAACTTTCTGTGGGTTTTTGGCCAGCCGCCGGGCATGCTCGCGCTGCCGCTGGTCGATCCCGTCCGGACCCATCAGGTCGGGCTGGTGGTGCCCGACCGGGAGCCCGTGGCGCCCGTCGTACGGGCTCTGGAAGCGGTCGCCCGGACCGCCAACATGGACAGGGAGTTCCGCTCCCTGCCGGACCGGAAGGGCCCGGACCGGCCGAGCGCTTGATCGGATTTATCGATCACAATATCAATAAATCTTGTTTGAGTGCACGCAGCGGCGGGCTCATTCTTTCCGGTAACCGGTCCGGGCGTAGAGGCCGGAAATGGCACGGTTTTTGGCACATGCTGGATAAGCGATCAGGCGCTGCCGGGCACGGCTTTGACGAGGCCGCGGTCCGCGCGGTGGCCGACGAACACAAGCATCTGGACGGCGCGCTGTTGCCGATCCTGCACGCGGTCGTCGAGCGCTTCGGCTATGTCGACGAGCGCGCGATTCCGGTCGTGGCCGATGTGCTCAACCTGTCGCGCGCCGACGTGCACGGCGTCGTCAGCTTCTATCACGATTTCCGCCGCGAGCCGGCGGGCCGGCATGTCATCAAGATCTGCCGCGCGGAGGCCTGCCAGTCGATGGGCAGCGACCGCGTTGTCGAGCAGCTCGAAAAGGCGCTCGGCATCGCCTGCGGCGAAACCACGCCCGACGGTCATGTCACACTCGAAGCCGTCTACTGTCTCGGCAATTGCGCGCTGTCGCCGTCGGCGCTGATTGACGGCAAGCTTTACGGTCGACTCGATGCCGAACGCACCGCGTCGCTGGTGGGGCGCGACGCGCGATGACCACCCGCATCTTCATTCCGTGCGATGCCTCCGCCCTCTCGGTCGGTGCCGACGAGGTCGCCGCGGCCGTGCGCGGCGAACTCGCGGCGCGCAAGCTCGACGCCACAATCGTTCGCAACGGTTCGCGCGGCCTGTTCTGGCTCGAACCGCTGGTCGAAGTCGAAACGCCGGCCGGTCGCGTCGCCTATGGGCCGGTGGCCGCATCCGAGGTCGCATCGCTGTTCGATGCGAATTTTCTCGCCGGTGCCGAGCATCCGCGCCGGCTCGGCGACATCGCGAAGCATCCTTATCTGGCCAGTCAGCAGCGCCTGACATTCGCGCGCTGCGGCATCACCGATCCGCTGTCGATTGCCGAATACGAGGCGCATGGCGGCCTCAAGGGCCTGCGGCGCGCGCTCGACATGGCGCCCGCGGCAATCGTCGAGGAAGTGACCCAGTCCGGCCTGCGCGGTCGCGGCGGCGCCGGCTTCCCGACCGGCATCAAGTGGAAGACCGTGCTCGGCGTCCAGGCGCCGCAGAAATACATCGTCTGCAATGCCGACGAAGGTGACAGCGGCACCTTCGCCGACCGCATGATCATGGAAGGCGATCCGTTCCTGCTGATCGAGGGCATGGCGATCGCCGGGCTTGCGGTCGGCGCGACCAAGGGTTTCGTCTATATCCGCTCCGAGTATCCGCACGCGTTCGCCCAGATGAACCGCGCGATCGCGATCGCGCGCGAAACCGGCCTGCTCGGCGCCGACCTGCTCGGCAGCGGCAAGAGTTTCGACATGGAAACCCGCCTCGGCGCCGGCGCCTATATCTGCGGCGAGGAGACCTCGCTGCTCGAAAGTCTCGAAGGCAAGCGCGGCCAGATTCGTTTCAAACCGCCGCTGCCGGCGATCGAGGGCCTGTTCGGCCAGCCGACCGTCATCAACAATTTGATCACCTTCGCCAGCGTGCCGACGATCATGGCCGAGGGTGGCAAGTTCTACGCCGAGTTCGGCATGGGCCGATCGCGCGGGACGATGCCGATCCAGCTCGCCGGCAACGTCAGGCAGGGCGGCCTGATCGAGCGCGCCTTCGGCCTGACCTTGCGCGAGATCGTCGAGGAGTTCGGCGGCGGCACCGCGAGCGGCCGGCCGGTCCGCGCGGTGCAGGTCGGCGGTCCGCTCGGCTCCTACTGGCCGACCGGCCTCTTCGACGTGCCTTTCGACTATGAAGCGTTCGCGCAGCGCGGCGGCATGGTCGGACATGGCGGCGTCGTGGTGTTCGACGACACGGTCGATCTCGCGAGGCAGGCGCGCTTCGCCTTCGAGTTTTGCGCCATCGAATCCTGCGGCAAATGTACGCCCTGCCGGATCGGCGCGGTGCGCGGCAAGGAAACCGTGGAAAAAATCATCGCCGGCACGGCACCGGCGGAGAACATGGAACTGGTGCGCGACCTCTGCGAGGTCATGCGCGACGGCTCGCTCTGCGCGCTCGGCGGCCTGACGCCGATGCCGGTCATGAGCGCCATCGAACATTTCCCGGAAGATTTCGTACGGGCGCCGCGTCATGCGGCGGCCGAGTGAGGGAGGATCCTTCCCGATGAACATGCAGACCACGATCGACCGCGGCACGCCGGAGCGTGTCAGCGAGGCGACGGTCGAGTTGGAGATCGACGGCATACCCGTCAGCGTGCCCGTCGGCACCTCGGTCATGCGGGCGGCCTCGCTCGCCGGCATTGCGGTTCCGAAACTCTGCGCCACCGATTCGCTCGAACCGTTCGGCTCCTGCCGCCTCTGCCTGGTCGAGATCGAAGGCCGCCGCGGCACGCCGGCCTCGTGCACCACGAATGTCGAACCGGGCATGAAGGTTCGCACCCAGACCGAGCGGCTCGGCAAGCTGCGCCGCGGCGTGATGGAGCTCTATATCAGCGACCATCCGCTCGACTGTTTGACCTGCTCGGCCAACGGCGATTGCGAGCTGCAGGACATGGCGGGTGCGGTCGGCCTGCGCGAGGTGCGTTACGGCTATGACGGTGAGAACCATCTCGGTGCCGTCAAGGACGAGTCGAATCCCTATTTCACCTTCGATCCGTCGAAATGCATCGTCTGCTCGCGCTGCGTGCGCGCCTGCGAGGAGGTGCAGGGCACCTTCGCGCTGACGATCGGCGCGCGCGGCTTCGGTTCGCACGTGTCCGCTGGCGTCGAGGAAGCGTTCCTCGAATCCGAATGCGTGTCGTGCGGCGCCTGCGTGCAGGCCTGCCCGACCGCGACGCTGATGGAAAAGACCGTCATCGAGAGCGGCACGCCGCAGCGCAGTGTCGTCACCACTTGCGCCTATTGCGGCGTCGGCTGCTCGTTCGAGGCCGAGTTGCAGGGCGACCAGGTCGTACGCATGACCCCGCACAAGGACGGCAAGGCCAATCACGGCCATTCCTGCGTCAAGGGCCGCTTCGCCTGGGGCTACGCCACCCACAAGGACCGCATCACCAGGCCGATGATCCGCGCCAGGATCACCGATCCGTGGCGCGAAGTGTCGTGGGAGGAGGCGATCAACCACACCGCTGCCGAGTTCAGGCGCATCCAGACCAAGTACGGCCGCGGCTCCATCGGCGGCATCACCAGCTCGCGCTGCACCAACGAGGAAACATTCCTGGTGCAGAAGCTGGTCCGCGCCGCCTTCGGCAACAACAATGTCGATACCTGCGCGCGCGTCTGCCATTCGCCGACCGGCTACGGGCTCAAGACCACATTCGGCACCTCGGCGGGCACGCAGGATTTCGATTCGGTCGACGAGGCCGATGTGGTGCTGGTGATCGGCGCCAACCCGACCGATGCCCACCCGGTCTTCGCCTCGCGCATGAAGCGTCGCCTTCGCAACGGCGCCAGGCTGATCATTGCCGATCCGCGCCGCATCGACCTCGTGCGCATGCCGCACGTCGAAGCCTCGTACCATCTGCCGTTGCGTCCGGGTACGAATGTCGCGCTGATCAATTCGATCTCGCACGTCATCGCGACGGAGGGCCTGATCGACGAGAAGTTCGTCGCCGAACGCTGCGATTCGGCGGACTTTGCAAGCTGGCTCGCATTCATCGAGCGGCCGGAGAACGCGCCCGAAGCCATGGAGCCGGTTACCGGCGTTCCGGCGGCCGACGTGCGCGCCGCGGCGCGCCTTTATGCGACCGGCGGGAACGGCGCGATCTATTACGGACTCGGCGTTACCGAGCACAGCCAGGGCTCGACCATGGTCATGGCGATGGCGAACCTCGCCATGGCGACCGGCAATATCGGCCGGCGCGGCGTCGGCGTGAATCCCCTGCGCGGCCAGAACAACGTGCAGGGTTCCTGCGACATGGGCTCGTTCCCGCACGAGTTGTCCGGCTATCGTCATGTTTCCGACGCGGCGACGCGCGCTTTGTTCGACCGCGACTGGGGCGTGACGCTCGATGCGGAGCCGGGCCTGCGCATCCCGAACATGTTCGATGCGGCGCTCGACGGCAGCTTCCTCGGCCTCTATGTGCAGGGCGAAGACATCGCACAGTCCGATCCGAACACCAGTCATGTCGTGGCCGCCCTGACGGCGATGGAATGCGTCGTGGTGCAGGATCTGTTCCTGAACGAGACCGCCAACTACGCCCACGTCTTTCTGCCGGGCGCTTCGTTCCTCGAGAAGGACGGCACCTTCACCAATGCCGAGCGCCGCATCAGCCGCGTGCGCAAGGCGATGCCGCCGATGGCCGGAATGGCCGACTGGGAAGTGACGGTCGCGCTCTCGAACGCGCTCGGCTATCCGATGCACTACAGCCACCCGTCCGAAATCATGGACGAGATCGCGCGCCTGACCCCGACTTTCGCCGGCGTCAGCTTCGATCGCATCGACGAGCTCGGCAGCATCCAGTGGCCGTGCAACGACAAGGCGCCGGAAGGCACGCCGATCATGCATATCGGCGGTTTCGTGCGTGGCAAGGGCAAGTTCGTCGTCACCGAGTACGTGCCGACCGACGAGCGGACCGGCCCGCGCTTCCCGCTGCTGCTCACGACCGGCCGCATCCTCAGCCAATACAATGTCGGCGCGCAAACCCGCCGCACGCATAACGCCGCCTGGCATGACGCGGACGTCCTCGAGATCCATCCGCACGATGCGGAAAATCGCGGCATCCGCGATGGCGACCTCGTGGCGTTGGTAAGCCGCGCCGGCGAGACGTCCATGCGCGCCTTCATCAGCGAGCGCATGCAGCCGGGTGTGGTCTACACGACCTTCCACCACCCGGAGAGCGGCGCCAACGTCGTCACGACGGAGTTCTCCGACTGGGCGACCAACTGCCCCGAGTACAAGGTGACGGCGGTCGAAGTCCGGCTGACCAACCGTACCTCGCAGTGGCAGCGGGACTATGCCGAGCACAGCGAGAAGTCGCGCCGCATCGCGGCGGCAGCGGAATGACGACGGCACCGCGATCGAGTGAATCGGCCGCAACGGCGCGCCGCCGCCGTGCGGCGCGGCCGGCATCGATCGATGCGCCGGCCACGACCCGCGTTCGTGACGGGAAGGGCCGCGCGCTGCCGCAGACTGTCGCAGCGGAGATGCCCGTCGCCATTTCCTACAACGGACGGCCGCATGTCGTGATGATGGCGACGCCGGCCGATCTCGAGGATTTCGCCGTCGGCTTCAGCCTTGCCGAGGGCATTGTCGATGCGGCCGACGAGATCGAGGATATCGCCGTCGCCGAAGCCGAGCGCGGCATGCGCGTATCGATTTCGATCCCGCCGGCCTGGGCGGCGCGCATCGGAAACCAGCAGCGCAATCTCTCCGGTCGCACAGGCTGCGGCCTGTGCGGCGTCACCAGCATCGAGCAGGCGCTGCGCGACCTGCCGAGACTGCCCGAGGGTCCGGTGTTCGAGGCGCATGCGATTGCGGCAGCGCTGGCCGCACTGCCGGCCGAACAGCGGATCAACCGCGAGACCGGTGCCGTGCATGCGGCGGCGTTCGCCGATCATGCCGGCGAGCTCAAGGCGGTGCGCGAGGATGTCGGCCGCCACAACGCACTCGACAAGCTGGTCGGTGCCGTCGCGCGGGCCGATCTCGTCCCGTCCGAAGGGTTCGTTCTCGTCACCAGCCGTTGCAGCATGGAGATGGTGCAGAAGGCGGCGACCGCGGGTTTCCCGATGCTGGTCGCGATATCGGCGCCCACGTCGCTCGCGATCGAGCTGGCGGAAAGCTGCGGGCTGACCCTGGTCGCCTTCGCGCGCGGCGACCATTTCAATGTCTATGCGCATGGCGAGCGCCTGGGGATCGACCGATGAAAGCCGATACGCTCGTCCGCATGGCCAACCAGATGGCGGATTTCTTCCAGTCGCAATCGCACGACGCGGCAATTGCCGGCATCGAGGATCATATCCGCAAGTTCTGGGACCCGCGCATGCGCCGCGCGATGGCGGAGCATCTGGCATCCGGCGCCGCGGGCCTGAAGCCGCTGGCGCGTGAAGCCGCCGAAAAGGCCTGCGCGCCCCGCTAATCTTCCGGCGCCGACGAACAAGCCGCCCGCGTGCTAGTCTCACTGCTGCTCCGGGAGACAATCATGGCCGGCAAGACCTTCCCTATCGCCGGCGGCTGCCTGTGCGGCGCCGTGCGCTTCGAGGCAACCGAACCGCCGACCTGGATCGGCCATTGCCATTGCCGCATGTGCCAGAAGGCCTACGGCCAGCCATCCGGCCTCTTCGTGGCGTTCAAGGGACAGCAGAAGGATGCGTTCCGGTTCACCAAGGGCGCGCCGACATACTATCGGTCGTCCGCCTGGCTGGAGCGGGGCTTCTGCGCCAACTGCGGCAGCCCGCTCGGCATCCGGACCCCGCAGGGGCACAGTGTCATGGTCGGCACTCTCGATCATCCCGAAGAATGGCCGCCGGACACGGCTCACTCGGGCATCGAAAGCCAGATACCGTGGAACGTGATCCACGACGACCTGCCCCGCACGCGAACCGAGGACGACCCCGATTTCGTTAGGGCGAAGGAAGCCGCCGAACGCCGTCAGGGCTGACGTCCAGGCTGCGATGGCATCCGGCTGCGTACGAGGCGAACTGGAATCCCGGCGGCCCCATTATTCCTGCAGCTCCGAATCGTTGTTCGGAGCAATTGCCTGAACGGTTGCCGCCGTCGCCGCGCGCCGCTACAAACCCCGCCCGAGACGCAGCCCGCCGGCTGCGGCAATCTCCCCGACAAAGAGAGCGCACCGTCCGCCATGGCTTCCTACCAGTACATTTACGTCATGAAGGGCCTGAGCAAGGTCTATCCGGGCGGCCGCAAGGTGCTCGACAATATCTGGCTGTCGTTCTTCCCCGGCGCCAAGATCGGCGTGCTCGGCCTCAACGGTTCGGGTAAATCGACCCTGCTGAAGATCATGGCCGGCCTCGACAGCGATTTCGGCGGCGAGGCCTGGGCGGCGGAAGGCGTCAGCGTCGGTTTCCTGCCGCAGGAGCCTGCGCTCGATCCCTCGAAGGATGTCACCGGCAACGTCATGGAAGGATTGGCGCCGATCAAGGCGCTGCTCGACCGGTTCGAGGCGGTCAATGCGCGCTTCGCCGAGGAGGTCACGCCCGACGAGATGGAGGCGCTGCTCGCCGAACAGGCCGAGCTGCAGGAGAAGATCGACGCCGCCAACGCCTGGGAACTCGATCGCACGGTCGAGATCGCGATGGATGCGCTGCGCTGCCCGCCGGGCGATGCGAAAGTCGACAGGCTTTCCGGCGGCGAGCGCCGTCGCGTCGCGCTCTGCCGCCTGCTGCTGCAGAAGCCGGACTTGCTGCTGCTCGACGAGCCGACCAACCATCTCGATGCCGAATCGGTCGCCTGGCTGGAGCGTTTTCTCGCCGGCTATCCGGGCACGGTCGTCGCCGTCACGCACGACCGTTACTTCCTCGACAACGTCGCCGGCTGGATTCTCGAACTCGATCGCGGCTCGGGCATTCCGTGGGAGGGCAACTATTCCTCCTGGCTCGAGCAGAAAGAGAAACGGCTCGCGCAGGAGGAAAAGCAGGAAGGCGCCCGACAGCGCACGCTGCAGCACGAGCTGGAATGGATCCGCCAGAGCCCGCGCGCGCGCCAGGCCAAGAGCAAGGCCCGCATCAACGCCTACGAGGCGCTGCTCGCCGCCGGCACGGACCAGGCGGTCGAGGCCGGCAAGATCCAGATTCCGCCGGGGCCGCGGCTCGGCGATCTCGTCATCGAGGCCGACCATCTGCGCAAGGGCTTCGGCGACCGGCTGCTGATCGACGATCTCAGCTTCATCCTGCCACCCGGCGCCATCGTCGGCGTCATCGGCCCGAACGGCGCCGGCAAAACGACGCTGTTCCGCATGATCACGGATCAGGAGAAGACCGACGGCGGCAACCTGAAGGTCGGCCCGACCGTCAAGCTCGGTTATGTCGACCAGTCGCGCGACACGCTCAAACCGAACGCCACCGTCTGGGAAGAAATCGCGGACAGCCGCGACGAGATCGAGCTTGGTTCCCGAAAGGTGCCGAGCCGCGCCTATGTCGCCGGCTTCAACTTCAAGGGCGCCGACCAGCAGAAGAAGGTCGGGCAGCTCTCGGGCGGCGAACGCAACCGCGTACATCTGGCCAAAATGCTGAAGTCGGGCGCCAACGTGCTGCTGCTCGACGAGCCGACCAACGATCTCGACGTCGATACGTTGCGCTCTCTCGAGGAGGCGCTGCTGGATTTCGCGGGCTGCGTCGCGGTCATCAGCCACGACCGCTGGTTCCTCGACCGCATCGCGACCCACATCCTCGCCTTCGAGGGCGACAGCCAGGCGGTCTGGTTCGAAGGCAACTACCAGGCCTACGAGGAAGACCGGAAGCGCCGGCTTGGCGCCGAGGCCGACCAGCCGCACCGGATCAAGTTCAAGCCGCTCACGCGCAACTGATGCCAAAACCAAGAGCCCGCCGGAGACGGCGGGCTCGCAATCGGCCGGGAGCGTGGCCGGCGCCTCAGGCGCCGCCGGTCTTCTTGCGGAGCGCGTCCAGCAGGGCGGCAACCTGGCCGCCGTTGTTCTGGATCACCGAGGCGAACTCCGAGCGGTGAGTTTCGCTCATGCTGAGGCCTTCGACCTTGAGGTCGAGGATCATCAGTTCGCTATCCTGGCGCTGGATGATCCAGTCCAGCTTTGCCTTCTCGCCGCTGCGGGTGATGACATAGCTGCGAACCAGTTCGAGATTGTCGGACTGCGTCCGCGACGAGACGACTTCGAACGCCTCGCCGGTATATTCGGCGAAGCGCTGCGAATAGCTGACGACCAGATAATCCTCGAAAAGCTGCAGGTACTCGGTCTGCTGCTCGGGCGTCGCGCTGCGCCAGTAGCGGCCCAGCACGTACTGGCCGATCTGCGGCACGTCGAAATGCGCGAGCAGCAGCGTACGGAACCGTTCGGCGCGCTCCGCGTCGGAAAGCTCGGCGCCGGTAAGTTGCGTGACGACCTTGTCGCCGAGGTCGCGGATGAAGGTTTCCGTCCCCTCGTCCGCGCCGGCACGGCCGATCGGGAAAGCCGGCAACAGCAGGGCGAGGCCGATCGCCGTCAGGAGAGGGCGGCGGCGCACGCGATGGCCGGCAAGACGCGCGGCTTGCACTACGTCGAACACTGGATTTTTCATTTATTCGTCGTCGTTCGCGATGGCGGCAGCCCGATCCTGGCGGTAAAGGCTCCGGATGGTAGCGTAGTAGTCAATGGCGTTCCGCCGAATTTCGTCAAGAGTGTCGAGATTCCGCGATCTTGCATCGATTACTTCAAGCGCCACCCGACCGTAGAGCATGTAACGGATGGTCTTGTTCGAGAACCAGAACATGGGGTCCATCAGCGTATCTACAACCAGTCCCGTGGCGTCCCGCGGATTGGAGGGCCCGATGAGCGGCAGCACCAGATAGGGGCCTTCGTCGGCGCCCCAGCTCGCCAGGGTCTGGCCGAAATCCTCGTCGTGATAGACGAGCCCCATCTCCTTCGCGACGTCGATGAAGCCGGCCAGCCCGAGTGTGGTGTTGATGACAAATCGCGCCAAGGTGATGCCGGCGCGCTCGAAATCTCCCTGCAGCAGGTCGTTGCCGAAGATGACCGGGCTGTTGAGATTGCGTAGCGCGTTGCGGATGCCGTTGCGGGCGAATTTCGGCAGGCCGACATAGTACCAACCGGCGAACGGCTTCAGGATCAACTCGTCGACCGCGTAGTTGACCTCGAAGAAGTACCGGTTCATCGGTTCGAGCGGATCGTTGGTCTCGTCGTAGGCGGCGCGGGCCTCGGGATCTTCCGGCACGGTCGCGCAGCCGGCGAGAACCAGGCCCAATGCGACGAAGGCTCCCAGAAGCCACGATCCGGCGAGACGCCCCCCAGCGGCACGCTGCAATCCGATCACCCAAATCCCCCGTTCATGCCGCAGCAACCTCGCAACGGCGTCCGACCGATTGCCGAGTCTGGCCACCGCACCGGCCCTCTTCCCAAGGCCTTGTCGCGGGCTCGATCGCGGCCATCCCCGTGGCCCTGCCCGTCCGCCCGCCGCCATTTTCACTACTACAGCCCCGGCGGAAACGCCAGATCATCGCGGATTTCTGTGGATTGCCGGCCACCGGATCGTTGCAGAAATGTCGCAGCCGGCGCCCCGGTTACCCCGACGATGTCGCCGGCGGCGTGCTGCCAACGGTTTCCGCGTGGTGGCACTCCACCAGCCGGCCGGCGACCGGTCGCGATTCGGGCCGTACCCGCTGGCAGATCTCGGTGGCATAGGGACAACGGCGATGAAACGCGCAGCCCGGCGGCGGATCGAGCGGCGACGGTAATTCGCCGCGAATCCGGAACCGCGACTCGCCCGGTTTGCGACCGCCGACCTTGGGCGTGCTCGCGAGCAGCGCACGCGTATAGGGATGACGCGCGTCCTCGAAGATCGCGTCCTTCGTGCCGCGCTCGGCCGGGCGGCCGAGATACATCACCATCACCTCGTCGGCGATATGCCGCACGACCGACAGATCGTGCGAAATGAAAAGGTAGGCGAGATTGTACTCGGCCTGCAGGTCCATCATCAGGTTGAGCACCTGCGCGCGGATCGAGACGTCGAGCGCCGAAACCGGCTCGTCGGCGACGACGATCCGGGGATGCAGCATCAGGGCGCGCGCGAGCGCGATGCGCTGCCGCTGACCGCCCGAGAACATGTGCGGATAGCGGCCGTAATGCTCGGGCCTGAGGCCCACCCGCGCCATCATGCTGCGCGCCCGTTCGCGCCGTTCCTTCGCCGACAGCTTCGTGTTGATCTCGAGCGGCTCCTCGAGAATCGTGCCGACCTTCTTGCGCGGGTTGAGCGAGGCGTAGGGGTTCTGGAAGACCATCTGCACGACCGGCCGCAGCTTGCGGCGGGTCTCTGCATCGGCATGCGCGATGTTCGTACCGTCGATCTGCAGGCTGCCGGCCGTCGGCGGCTCGATCATGGTGACCAGGCGCGCGAGCGTGGACTTGCCGCAGCCGGATTCCCCGACCACGGCAAGCGTACGCCCCGGTTCGAGATCGAAGCTCACGTCCTGCACGGCGTGCAGCAACCGCGAGCGGCCGAGAATGCCGCGCCGCACCGCATAGTGGCGCGCAAGATTGTCGGCGCGCAGCAGACCCGTCATGGCAGCCGCTCCCCTTCGGCGAGCGGGTAATGGCAGCGGACCCAGCGGCCGTTTTCTTCGACAAGCGCCGGGCGCACGTCGCGACAATGCTCCTGCATCTTGGGACAGCGCGGATTGAACAGACAGCCGCGCGGCCGGTCTTCGATGCCGGGTACCACGCCGGGAATCGTCGCAAGCCGCTCCTTGGCGCGGTTGCGATCGGGCAGCGCATTCAGCAGGGCGGCGGTGTAGGGGTGACGCGGCGCGTCGAACAGGCCCGCTGCGGTCTGACCCTCCATCTGCTGGCCGGCATACATCACCGTCACGCGCTCGGCGGTTTCGGCGACCACCCCCATATCGTGCGTGATCAGGATCAACGCCATGTTGCGCTCGCGCTGCAGGTCGGAGAGCAGGTCGAGGATCTGCGCCTGAATCGTGACGTCGAGCGCCGTCGTGGGCTCGTCGGCGATCAGCAGGCGCGGGTTGCAGGCGATCGCCATCGCGATCATCACCCGCTGGTTCATGCCGCCCGAAAGCTGGTGCGGGAACGAGGCGAGCCGCGTCTCGGGAGCCGGAATGCCGACCTGGTCCAGTAGCTCGATCACGCGCCGCTTCTGCCCGGCGCGGCTGCCGCCCTCGTGCACGGCCAGCGCCTCGGTGATCTGGAAGCCGACCGTGAAGCAGGGATTGAGCGAGGTGATCGGCTCCTGGAACACCATCGCGATGTCCTTGCCGGTGATGCTGCGGCGCCGGGCGGCGCTCATCGTGAGGAGATCCTGCCCGTCGAAGGCGAGCCGGTCGGCCCGCACGCGGCCGGGCCAGGGGATCAGGCCCATCAGCGCCAGCATCGAAACGCTCTTGCCCGATCCGGATTCGCCGACGATCCCGAGCACCTCGCCGGCGTCGACCTCGAGGTCGAGCGCTTCGACGGCATGGAAGGCGCCGCGCGGGGTCTGGAACTCGACCGTCAGGTTGCGAATTTCGAGCAGCGGCATCGGCGGCGCCCTACTGCTTCAGCTTCGGGTCGAGCGCATCGCGCAGCCCGTCGCCCGCGAGGTTGAAGGCGAGCACGGTGATCAGAACGGCGAGCCCGGGCAGGGTGACGACCCACCAGGCGCGCTTCACGAATTCCTGCGCGTCGGCCAGCATCGAGCCCCATTCCGGCGTCGGCGGCTGCGCCCCGAGGCCCAGAAAACCGAGCGCCGCCGCATCGAGCACCGCCGTCGAGAGGTTGAGCGTCGCGAGCACGATCAGCGGCGCCATGCAGTTCGGCAGTACGGTCCGGAACATCAGGCGCAGCAGTCGCGCGCCCGAGACGCGCGAGGCCGTCACATACTCTTTCGTCAGCTCGGTGAGGACGGCGGCGCGCGCGACGCGCGTGAAATGCGGCAGGTAGGTGATGGCGACCGCCAGGATGGCGTTGGTCAGGCTGGGCCCGAGGATCGCGACGATAACGATGGCGAGAAGCAGCGAGGGCAGGGCCAGCATGATATCCATCAGGCGCATGATCAGGTCGCCGATCACGCCCGGGAAGAACCCGGCGACGAGGCCGAGAACGATTCCCGATCCGAGGCTGATCGTGACCACCAGCAGGCCGATGAACAGCGAGTAGCGCGCGCCATGAATCAGGCGCGAGAGAATGTCGCGGCCGACATCGTCGGTGCCGAGCAGGAATCGGGTCGAACCGCCCTCGACCCAGAAGGGCGGGGCGAGGAACGCATCGCGGAACTGCTCGATCGGCGAATACGGCGCGATCACGTCCGCGAAGATCGCTACCAGCACGATCAGCACGATGACGAAAAGGCCGATAACGGCGCCGAGATTCTTGCTGAAATGGTGCCAGACCTCGAGCGCCGGGTGCACCGGCTTCTCGATCCCGGTATCGGCGGTCGGGTCGGTCGCGTGAACCGTCGGGCCTGCCATGGGCCGTCTCCGCTATCGCCGATGCCGGATGCGCGGGTTCACCAACGCATAGAGCAGGTCGACGATCAGGTTCACGATGATGATCACCGTCGCGACCAGCAGCACGCCGCCCTGCAGCGCGGGATAGTCGCGCCGCCGGACCGATTCGATCAGCCATTTCCCGACGCCGGGCCAGGAGAAGATCGTTTCGGTCAGGATCGCGCCCGCCATCAGAACGCCGATCTGCAGCCCGATGACCGTGAGCACGGGGATCATCGCATTGCGCAGCGCATGCACCGCCACTACGCGCAACGGTGTGAGGCCCTTGGCGCGGGCGGTCCGGATATAGTCTTCGCCGAGTACCTCCAGCATGGCCGAGCGCGTCATGCGCGCGATGACCGCCAGCGGTATCGTGCCGAGCACGATAGTCGGCAGGATTAGGTGCACCACCGCGGATCGGAAGGCGCCTTCCTGCCCCGATAGCAGGCTGTCGATCAGCATGAACCCGGTCACCGGCGGGAAGAAATAGACCAGGTCCATCCGGCCGGAAACCGGCGTCCAGCCGAGATTGACCGAGAACAGCAGGATCAGCAGCAGGCCCCACCAGAAGATCGGCATCGAGTAGCCGGTCAGAGCCGTCGCCATGACGGTGTAGTCCGTCACGCGCCCGCGCCGAACGGCAGCGAGGATCCCGGCCGGAATGCCGAGAATCACCGCGAACAGGATCGCGCAGATCGACAACTCGACCGTCGCGGGGAACAGCGTGAAGAACTCGGACAGAATCGGCTTCTTGGTGAGGAACGATTTGCCGAGATCGCCCGTCAGCACGTCGCCGATATAGTACAGGTATTGGATGAGCAGCGGCTTGTCGAGACCGAGCTCGACCATCATTCGTGCGTGACGTTCGGGATCGATGCCGCGTTCGCCGGCCATCAGTTCGACCGGATCGCCCGGGATGAGGCGGATCATCGCGAAGGTGAGCAGCGTCACCCCGAAGAAGGTCGGGATCAGAAGCCCGATCTTGGCGGCGATGAACCGGAGCAAGGGCAGGGACCTGAAAAAATGCGGGGGAGCGCCGGTGGGCGCTCCCCCTTGTCTTGGACGGGTTACCGCAACGCGGCTTCCCTTACTCTTCGATGTCGACGCCGTAGAAGATGTGCGCGCCGAACGGATCGATCCGGTAGTCCTTCACTTCGGCCCGGACCGGCATGAACACGACCGAGTGCGCGATCGTGACCCACGGTGCCTCTTCCTTAAAGATGACCTGGGCCTGCTTGTACAGCTCGGTCCGCTGCTCGATGTCGGTCGTCCGCTTCGCTTCGGTCAGCAGATTGCTGAACTCCTCGTTGCACCAGCGGGCGCGGTTGGCACCGGCTTCCGCCGCGGCGCAGCTCAGCAGCACCTGGAGGAAGTTGTCCGGATCGCCGTTGTCGCCGGTCCAGCCGAGCAGCAGCGTCTGGTGTTCGCCGTTGTTCGAACGCTCGAGATACTCGCCCCACTCGTAGGAGACGATCTCGGCGTTGACGCCCACGGCCGCCCAGTCGGCCTGGATCATTTCGGCCATGCGCTTGGCGTCGGGGTTGTAGGGACGCTGCACCGGCATCGCCCACAGGTCGGTGCTGAAGCCATCCGGGAAGCCGGCTTCCGCCAGAAGTTCCTTGGCGCGCGCCGGATCGTAGGGATAGTCCTCGATGTCTTCGTTATAGGACCAGATCGTCGGCGGAATCGGGTTCTTGGCCACCTGGCCGGCACCCTGGAAGACCGCGTCGATGATCGCTTCCTTGTTGATGGCGTAGTTGAGCGCCTGGCGGACCAGCTTGTTCTCGAACGGCGGCTTCTGGTTGTTGAACGCGAGGTAGCCGACGTTGAGGCCTTCCTGCTCGAGCAGAACCAACGCATCGTCGCCACGGATCGTGTCGAGATCGGCCGGATTCGGATACGGCATCACGTCGCATTCGTCGGCCTGCAGCTTGGCGAGACGGACCGCCGCATCGGGCGTGATCGCGAAGATCAGATCGTCGATCGCGGCCTTGCCCTGCCAGTAATCCGGGTTGGCCTTGTAACGGATGACCGCATCCTTCTGATAGTCGACCAGGTAGAACGGGCCGGTACCGACCGGCGTCTGGTCGAGCTGTTCCGGCGTGCCGGCGGCCATCATCGCGTCAGCCTGCTCGGCGGACATGATCGAGGCGAAATCCATCGCCATGTTCGCGATGAAGGGCGCTTCCGGTGCCGTCAGCGTGAAACGGACCGTGTAGTCGTCCACCTTCTCGACGCTGGCAAGCAGGTTGCCCATGTCCATGCCGCCGAAATACTCGTACGAACCGTTGGAGACGTTGTGATACGGGTGCTCCGGATCGCGCTGCCGCTCGAAGCTGAACACCACGTCGTCGGCATTGAAGTCGCGCGTCGGCGTGAAGCTGCTGTTGGCAGCGAACTTGACGCCCTGGCGCAGGTGGAACGTGTAGACGAGACCGTCGTCGGACACATCCCAACTCTCCGCGAGACCGGGCATGACGGTGGTGGTGCCGCGCTCGAACTCGACCAGCCGGTTGAACAGCGGCTTCGAGGACGCATCGAACGTCGTGCCGGCGGTGTAAAGCTGCGGATTGAAGCCCTCGGGACTGCCTTCGGAGCAATACACGAGAGTCTTGGCGTTCGCCGAAAGCGATACGCCGGCGACGATAGCCAATGCGGCCACCGCCCCCAGAAGTCTGGATTTCATTCTGAAACCTCCCCAGAGAAGGACGGCAACGACCTGCCGAAGCGCAGGTCAAACCGCCAACAAGAGGCGGGAACCCTAGGCTTGCGAAAAACGGCTTGTCAACGCGCGCGCCGTGCAATGCGATCGCCCTGCGATTGCGGGTTTCGGGCCGAAAGGGCAGCAATCTTGCCCCTTGATGGCAGCGCGGGTTCGATTATTGTCCGCCGCCATGCAGACTTGGACCGAATCCGGGATCGAAGCCCCGTTCGCCACCGACGGCCTCAAAGTGCTGCCGGAATGGATCGACTATAACGGACATTTGAACATCGCCTTTTATCTCCGGCTGTTCGACCTGGGCTTCGACGCGTCATACGAGCGTTTCGGATTCCTGCCGGACGTAACGCGCGACCGGAACGCCTCCGGCTTCGCCGCCGAACTCCATATGACCTTTCAGCGCGAGCTGATGGTCGACGACGAGGTCCGCGTCACCTCGCAACTGCTCGGTTTCGATGCCAAGCGCATCCGGATGTTCCAGATGCTGTACCACGCGAAGAGCGGCGAGCTATCGGCGACCTGCGAATGGATGTCGCTCTATATCGACATGACGCGCCGGCGCGTGGCTGAAATGCCGGCGCCGCTGCAGGAACGGCTCGGCCGTGTGCTCGCGGCGCATTCACGCCTGCCACGGCCGCCCGAAGCCGGGCGCGGCATCACGATGCAGAACCGCCGCCGCGACTAGTTTCACGCTATTGCCGGCACCAAGCGGCCGGCGCCCCGCGCCCCGCGGTCAGTCTTCGAGCAGGAAGCCGGTGCGATAGGCGAGCCGCTCGCGGCCGACAACCTTCGCAATGCTGTCGCCGGGCCGAACCATCTTGTGCGCGCGGCGCGACAGCAGCGTGCCCTCGGTCTGCGCTTTCACCGGTGTGCGCGTCTTCAGCGGATCGTCGGCGAGCGGATCGACGATCTCGGCGACGATCTCGTTCCTGGCGATATAGGCGCCGAGCGGGCGGCGATAGGTCACGATGCCGGCGACCGGGCTGCGCAGCACATCGGTGCCCTCGAGAGGTGTTGCGTCGCAAAGCGCCGTCGGCGGCGGGCCCGGATCGCCTTCGATCAGGCCGCGCCGCTGGAAGAAGCGGAACAGCGCGCGCGCATCGGCCTCGGCCAGCTCGTCGGTCGTGTCCGCCTGGCCGCGATACTCGATCGTGCAGGCCAGACAGGCCGCCGGCACCGGCGTTGCCGGACCGACCTTGGCCGCGAGTTTCGTCCAGGGCGTCGAGAAACTTTCGTCGAACGACCGCCCGCCGGAATCCTCCGCCAGCATCGTCGCGCGGCTGCCGATCTCGGCCGACAGGTCGGCCGCATCCGGCCAGTGCTGCGGTATCAGGAACAAATGCATCAGCGAATCGTCGTCGCAATGCAGGTCGAAGACGAAATCGGCATCGTGCGCCAGCTTGCACACCGCGTGACGCAAACCGCCGAGCTCCGTCGTCGGTTTCATCTCGTTGATCGCCTCGGTCATCGCACGGCGCACCGTCGCGACGTTCCTTTCCGAATCGCTGCCGAGCTTGCCCGCGACCCGTTCCGGCAGGCCGGCGAAAAGATCGGGCCAGCCGCGGTTGAAATTGCCGGCGCCGCCGAGTTCGTAGCGGCCGGCCATGTGATGGTTCATCCACTGGCCGAGCCCGACCGGGTTCGCGACCGGGACGATGATGAACCCGCCCTTGATCTGGTTGTTGCGGTCCGCCGCGTCGAGCAAGCGGATGAGGTGGTGCTGCACCAGCATGCCGGGCGTCTCGTCGGCATGGACCGCGGCCTGCAGGTAGGCTTTCGGCCGTGCGTTGGGTCGTCCGTAGCGATGCACGGTCAGGTGGCGCGCGGTGCCCGGGCTGACCACGGGCAGCGCGATCCGTTCGATGGATTTGCTCATGATTTTTACTTGCGATTGCGGGCCGGATAACGAAGGGTGCGCGGAGATTGCGGCGGCGCTGCGCGAGCGTCAAACGGAAAGCGGGAGGCGGGATTGACGGGCGGGCTGACGGGAGCCCCGGTCGCGTTGCTTGCGCGCTACGTCCGGCATGCGCTCTCCGGCGCGGCGCTGGACGATGCGACCGCCCGGCGTTTCGAGGAACCGCTCCGGCGGCTGCGTCCCGCGCGCCGGCAGGGCGACGGTCGGCGACGCCTGCCGGTTCTGCACGACTGGGATCGCGCGGTTGCGGCGGCGCCGGCGTCGCTGCGGTCGCCGCTCGCGGCACTCGGACCCGCCCTGGCATGGACCCGCAATCCGAACTATCGCGATCGCCCGAACCCGTGCTTTCTGGCCCGCTACGGGTACGGCGTGATTCTGGGTCCGCCCGACCGGCTGGCGCGACCGCTGATCGACGATGCGTCCGCCTCGATGGGCCTGCTGATGCTCGGACCGGACGTGCTCTATCCGCGCCATTGCCACCCGGCGGAGGAGATCTACGTGCCGCTCGCGGGCACCGCCTGGTGGCAGCGCGGCGATGCGCCGTGGCGACGGGTGCCGCCGGGTATCGCGATTCATCACCCGTCGGGCATGCCGCATGCCACCCGCACCGGCGGGCAACCGCTGGTAGCACTTTACATCTGGCAGGGCGAGATCGGAACCCACGCCAGGCTGACGCCGGCCGGCTAACGACCGTTTCGGCCGAAACGGTTGATTCCGGAGAAAAACCAATCAGGCTAGGCGATCTGTGTTACCTTCGTGTGACGGGGCGCATCGGTTCCCGCGGGGGATGTCGGCGTGTACGAACTGTTCCTGGTGGCCTGTGTCGGCCTCAATGTCTGCGACTATCTCGCGGTTCCCGTGACTTACGAGACCGAGGCCGCGTGCGCGCGCCAGGCCGCGCTGATCGCCGGCATGGTCAACGGCCGCTACGACATCGCGGGCCCGCTGGTCTGGCGTTACGAATGCACGGCCACCGGGGAAGCGACCGCTTCCGCTGGCCGCATTGCGGTCGAAGCCGCGCCCCCGGCGCCCTGACCCCCTTCTGAGGGACCGGATTGCCGACGGGACGGCCGCCCGGGTCTGCCGTCCATGCTATATCCGGCCCTATGGCCGATTCCCCGTCCCCGATTGACAGCGCACCGCAGACGGTGACGCCGCCTTATCTCGCCGCCCTCAACGACGAGCAGCGCGCGGCCGTGCTGGCGACCGAGGACCCGGTGCTGGTGCTGGCGGGTGCCGGCACCGGCAAGACGCGCGTCCTGACAACGCGGTTGACACATATCCTCTCGACCCGTCGCGCCGGCCCCGGCGAGATTCTGGCGGTCACCTTCACCAACAAGGCCGCCAACGAGATGAAAGAGCGCATCGCCGGCCTGCTCGGGCGGCCGGTCGAGGGCTGGTGGCTCGGCACGTTTCATGCGCTCGCCGCGCGCATCCTGCGCCGCCATGCCGAGTTGGTGGGCTTGAAGACCAACTTCACCATCCTCGACACCGACGATCAGCTTCGCCTGCTGAAGCAGATCGTGCAGGCCGCCGACCTCGACGAGAAACGCTGGCCGGCGCGCGGACTGCATACGGCGATCGAGCGCTGGAAGGATCGCGGCCTGGCGCCCGATCGCGTGTCGCCGGCGGAAGCGGGCGACTATGCCGACGGCCGCGCGCGCGAGTTCTACAAAATCTACCAGGAGCGGTTGGTCACGCTGAACGCCGCCGATTTCGGCGACCTGCTGCTGCACAATCTGACCCTGTTCCAGTCGAATCCGGATGTACTCGCGCAATACCAGCAGCGCTTCCGTTACATCCTTGTGGACGAGTACCAGGACAGCAACGTCGCGCAGTATCTCTGGCTGCGCCTGCTCGCGCAGGGTCATCGCAACATCTGCTGCGTCGGCGACGACGACCAGTCGATCTACGGCTGGCGCGGCGCCGAGGTCGGCAACATCCTGCGCTTCGAGACCGATTTTCCAGGCGCGACGATCGTGCGCCTCGAGCGCAACTATCGTTCGACCGGCCATATTCTCGGCGCGGCGTCGGGACTGATCGCGCATAACGGCGGCCGGCTCGGCAAGACGCTCTGGACCGAGGACGAGGCGGGCGACAAGGTCAGCCTGCACGGATTCTGGGACGGCGAGAGCGAGGCGCGCTTCGTCGCCGACGAGATCGAGGCGCGCCAGCGCGGGGGCAGGCCGCTCGGCTCGATGGCGGTGCTGGTGCGCGCCAGCTTCCAGACCCGCGAGTTCGAAGAACGCTTCATCACACTCGGCATCCCCTATCGCGTCGTCGGCGGTCCGCGCTTTTACGAACGCCAGGAAATCCGCGATGCGCTCGCCTATCTGCGGGCGATCGTGTCGCCGGCGGACGATCTCGCCTTCGAACGCATCGTCAACGTGCCGCGGCGCGGCATCGGCGAGGCGACGCTGCAGACGCTGCATGCGGTGGCGCGCGCGCAGCAGGTGCCGCTGACCGAGGCGGCGGCGCGACTGGTCGAAACCGACGAGCTGCGCCCCCAGGTCAAGCGCGCGCTCAAGACGCTGCTCGACGATTTCGCGCGCTGGCGCAACGAGGCGCAGCACGGCTCGCATGTCGCATTGGCCGGCATCGTGCTCGACGAGAGCGGCTATACCGCCATGTGGCAGGCCGACCGTTCGGCCGACGCGCCGGGCCGGCTCGAGAACCTCAAGGAACTGCTGCAGGCGTTGGAGGAATTCGAGAACCTCGCCGGCTTCCTCGAGCATGTCAGCCTGGTGATGGAAACGACCGCCGGCGATCCCGGCGACATGGTCAACCTGATGACCCTACACAGCGCCAAGGGTCTGGAGTTCGACAGCGTGTTCCTGCCGGGCTGGGAGGAAGGGCTGTTCCCGCACCAGCGCGCGCTGGACGAGACCGGCATCGCCGGTCTCGAGGAGGAGCGTCGCCTCGCCTATGTCGGTCTCACGCGCGCGCGGCGCCGCGCCTACGTTTCCTATGCCGCGAACCGGCGCGTGCATAATCTCTGGCAGAGCGGGCTGCCGTCGCGCTTCGTCGACGAGCTGCCGGCCGCGCATGTCGCGCGCGAGATCGAGATCGGCCTCGATCCCGGCGAGCGTCGCCAGCCTGCTGCCGAATGGGGCTCGAACATCGGCTCGCGACGCAACCGGCTGGGCGAGGGCGGCATCGCCTTTCACCAGCGCGAGCGGCTATCGGCCTATGCCTTCGATGTCGGCCAGCGCGTCTTTCACCTGAAGTTCGGTTACGGCAGCGTCGTCGCGACCGACGGCGACAAGCTGCACATCGAATTCGACAAGGCCGGCCCCAAGAAGGTGATGGCGAGCTTTTTGGTGCCGGCCGAGAAGGCCGGCTGAGACGGGATGCGCGCGACGACCGGCGGCCTGTGGGCGGTCCGCTTCGACCTTCCGGCCGCAACGCCGCCGCTGCTGCTGGCGGCGATCGAGAACGTCTTCGAACCTTTTGCGCTCTCGGTCTCGCGCTTCGAACGACGCGGCGGGGCCCAATGGCGCATCGAAGCGACTTTCGACGTCGAGCCGGATGCACCCGCGTTCGCACGGTCGTTGCACGCAATCCTGAAACGCGATCCGAAGCTGGCCGTCCGCCGCATACCGCAACGAAACTGGCTGGCCGAGATCGCGCGCCAGATGCCGGGCGTGCGCGCCGGGCGCTTCTTCGTGCACGGCAGCCATGTCGCGGGGCCGTCGCCGCGCGGCACCGTCGCGCTCACCGTCGATCCCGGTCTCGCCTTCGGCACCGGGCATCACGAAACCACCGCCGGCTGCCTGCGCGCGCTCGATCGTCTCGCGCGGCGAGGCCGTCGTTTCCGGAGCGTGCTCGATCTCGGCTGCGGGACCGGCGTGCTGGCGATGGCGGTGGCGCATCTCTGGGACGACGCATCGGTGCTCGCGGCCGACAACGATCCGGCGGCGGTCACGGTCGCGCGCGAGGCGATCGCCGCGAACGATCTCGCGCGACGCATCCGGACCGCCCGCAGCGAGGGCTATCGCGCGGCCGCGGTCCGCGAGGGCGCGCCCTACGATCTGGTGATCGCCAATATTCTCGCAGGACCCCTGATCGCGCTCGCCGACGGTCTCGGCCGCCACACGAAACCCGGTTCGGTCGCGGTACTGGCCGGCCTGCTGCGCGCGCAGGAGCAAGCGATCCTCGAGGCGCATGCTCGCGTCGGCTTCCGCCTGATCGATCGGCGTCTGGAAGGCGACTGGCCGATTCTGGTGCTGGAGAAATCCGCGCGGCGTTCGCGCCAACGCAAAACCGTCACGGTAAAAGACAAACGGCGGCTCCAGGGGGAGAGCCGCCGTTCGGGACGCTAGCGCTTGGAGGCCAGCGGACAGTCAACCAATTGCGCCGTCTCCGGCGCCAATGGCTTAGGCCGCGCGCGGCTCGCTGCTGTTGATATTGGCAGCGACCGAGCGGGTCGCGAGCTTCTTGGCGACCCAGTGAATGTCGCCGCGCACGAAGCCCATGTCGTCGAGCATGCGATCGTCGTAGGCGCCGAGCTGCTTCACCGCAATGCGCGACCGGTTGTAGACGCGGATCTGATCCATCGTGTCGAAGCCGGTCGCGACCTGCTTCGGCGCGCGGTGAGACGCACGGACCACCGCCGGAATGTCGGCGCGGGTCAGCCCGATATCGGCGAGCATGCGCTCGTCCAGGCTGCGCAGATTCGACTCGACTTCGCGACGCGCGAAGAAATCGGCGACCGGACCAACGATCGTGCCGTCAACGAGCTTGCGCAGGTCGCTAAGGATCGTACCGTCGAGCGGGTAGGCCCGGTCCGCCGTCAGCTTCGCCGTCGCGGCGATGTCGGCGCGGGTCATGCCGAGATCGTCGAGCATGCGATTGCTGAGGCCCATCAGCTCGCGGGTGACCGCATTGCGGCGCGCCCGGTTGGCGAGCCGGCGGCGGATCGAAGCCGCGAAGTGGCCGAGACTTTCGCCGGCCGTCAGTTCGGTGCCGGCCACCGCCGCCTTCGCGCGGTTGACCGCCATCTTTTCCATTTCCGTGAACCTTGCCATTGTCGTAACTCCCCTGAGGAAACCTGTGTGGCCGGCCTTTCTGGCCCGCCTGATGCGCATCAAATTAGGCATGCCGCTATGCGGCCGTTAGGGGTCTTGTTGCATTGCAGAAATGCAGCCCGAGCATATCGAGAAACATCAAGAGAATGCCCCGGTTTTGCCATGATATTGCAATGCAACATGCAGGCTCCCATGCGGGCCGCGCAGGGCTCGTGACGGGGCGGTTTTGAGGAGGATTGCGTGAACGAACCGGCGGTCATTCCGGACGAACTCTTGGCCCGCCTCCGGGCGGCCAGCGGCGGCAGGCTGAAAGACGCGGAAATCCGCCGTCTCCTGGCGGGAGTCGCGGGCGCCCCGCAGCCGCTCGATCGCGACCGCTGGTTTCAGCTGGTGGCCGACAAGCCCGACCGGGCATTGCTGGACGCACTGCAGAACCTCGTCTCGCCGGCATCCACGCCCGCCGTGCGGCCGAATGCCGCGGCGCGCCTCGCGGCGTTGCGCAGCGAGCTCAAGCGCCTCGAGCTGGCGGGGTTCCTGGTGCCGCATGCCGACGAGCAGCAGAACGAATACATCCCGCCGCGTGCCGAGCGGCTGGGCTGGCTGACCGGCTTCACCGGTTCAGCCGGGTTTGCGGTCGTGCTGCCGGACCGCGCCGCCCTGTTCGTCGACGGTCGTTACACCCTGCAGGCCCGCGCCCAAGCCGATGCGGCGTTTTACGAATTCCAGCACCTGGTCGAGCAGCCGCCGTCCGATTGGCTGGCAGAGCACGCGCCGGAAGGCGGCCGCATCGGCTACGACCCGTGGCTCCATACGCCGGCCCAGCTCGAGACGCTCAAGGCGGCGGTCGAGAAGCGCGGCGGCATGCTGGTGCCGACCGAGCGCAATCCCGTCGATGCGATCTGGACCGACCAGCCGGCACCGCCGATCGCGCCGGTGGAACCGCATCCGGTCGAATGGTCGGGCCGCGACGCGGCCGACAAGCGCCACGACATTGCCGCAAGCCTCGAGAAGGCCGGCATCGACGCCGCCATCGTTTCCGACCCCGCTTCCATTGCCTGGCTGCTCAATATCCGCGGCGGCGACGTCGCACACACGCCGCTGCCGCTCTCCTTCGCGGTGCTGCGGAACGACGGCACGGTCGAGCTCTTCATCGAACCGCTCAAGCTGACGGCCGAAGCGAAGCGCCATCTCGGCAACGGGGTCGGCCTCGCCGAACCTGCCGCGCTGGGCGCCGCGCTCGACCGGCTCGGCAGCGAGGGCAGGAAGGTGCTGTGCGATGCCGCCAGCGCCTCGTCGTGGATCGTCCAGCGGCTCCAGAAGGCCGGCGCGCAGCCGCTGCTGCGACGCGATCCCTGCGCCCTGCCGCGCGCGATCAAGAACGAAACCGAGCTTGCCGGCATGCGCAGCGCGCATGTGCGCGACGGCGCCGCCGTTGTGCGCTTCCTTGCCTGGCTCGCCGCGAACGTGCCGGGTCCGGGGCTCGACGAGATCGCTGTCGCGGAAAAGCTGTTCGAGTTCCGCCGCCAGGATCCGCTGTTCCGCGACCTGAGCTTCGACACGATCTCGGGCGCCGGTCCGAACGGAGCCATCGTGCATTATCGTTCGACCCCGGCGACCAGCCGGCTCTTGGCGAAGGACGAACTCTATCTGGTCGATTCCGGCGCGCAGTATGCCGACGGCACGACCGACATCACACGCACGATCGCGATCGGCACGCCGAGCGCCGAAATGCGCGAGCGGTTCACCCGCGTGCTCAAGGGCCATATCGCGATCGCGACCGCGCGTTTCCCGAAGGGCACCGCCGGCAGCCAGCTCGATACGCTGGCGCGCCTGCCGCTCTGGCAGGTCGGACTCGACTACGATCACGGCACCGGCCACGGCGTCGGCTCGTATCTCGGCGTCCATGACGGGCCGCAGCGGATTTCGAAAGTGCCGAACCCAGTTGCGCTCCAGCCCGGCATGGTGCTGTCGAACGAGCCCGGCTACTACAAGACCGGCGCCTACGGCATCCGGATCGAGAATCTGGTCGAAGTGGTGGATTCGCCCGCGGCCAGGGACGCAGCCGAAGAACAGCCCATGCTGGCGCTCGCGACGCTCACCCTCGCGCCGATCGACCGGAACCTCGTCGATCTCGCGCTGCTGTCGGTCTCGGAGCTCGCCTGGCTCGATGCCTACCATGCCCGCGTGCGCGCGACGCTGACGCCGCTGCTCGACAAGGACACGGCCACGTGGCTCGAAACGGCGACAGCGCCGATCGCGCGTTAATCGCGCGCGTTGGAGATTGCTTCAGAAACTCGAGCTCGGGTCATTTACTGAAACCCCCTCGCCTTGCGGGAGGGAGCCGGGGCAGGGGTCGTCGCGATTCAAAAAAAATTCGCGACAAACGAGACCTGCAACACCCCCCACCCTAGCCCTCCCCGCACGTCGCGGTCGGCCGCGACCGATCGCGGCAAGGAGGGAGGCGATTTCAGATTGATTCGGCCGCGAACGATCACGGCATGGGGAGGGAATTTGGGCATCGCGCGCCAATGGCGAAGCATGGTTCATGATCGCCCGCTCTTTCGATGCTTGGCCTGCCGCGGTATGCGCCGCTTCTTGTTCTCGATCATCTTCGGCTTGTTGAGCCGGAGATGCTTCGCGACCGGGTTCTTTCGGGACGGCTTTTTCTTCCCGGCCATAACTAGCCGCCGATCAGGTCGAGCCATTCCCGTTCGCTGAGCGTCGCGACGCCGAGTTCGGCCGCCTTGCGCGCCTTCGAGCCGGCATCGGCCCCGACGATGAGGTAGTCGGTCTTCTTCGAGACCGATCCCGCGACCTTGGCGCCCAACGCCTCGGCGCGCGACTTGGCCTCGTCGCGCGTCATCGTCTCGAGCGTGCCGGTGAAGACGACCGTCTTGCCGGCGACCTTCGAACCGCTCGCCGACGGCGCCTTGACGTCGGCGACGTCGAGCTCATTCGCGAGTTCGTCGAGCACCCCGAGATTGTGCGCCTCGCCGAAGAAGCCGACGATGTCGGCCGCCATCGACGGGCCGATGCCCTCGATATTGTCGAGCTCGTGAAACGCCTCGTTGCCCTCGTCCTGCGCGTCCTTCATCGCCTTGCGCAGCGCCTTCAGCGAACCGTAATTGCGCGCCAGCAGCTTGGCGGTCGCCTCGCCGACCTGGCGGATGCCGAGCGCATAGATGAACCGGTCGAGCGGGATCGTGCGCCGCGTCTCGATCGCCTCGAGCAGCTTGGCAACCGATTGTTCGCCCCAGCCTTCGCGCTCTTCGATCTCGGCCTTCTTCCGATGCAGGCGGAAAATGTCCGCCGGGTTGCGAACGAGCTGGTCCTCGTAGAAGGCCTGCACGTGCCTGGCGCCGAAGCCTTCGATGTCGAAGGCGCCGCGGCTGACGAAATGCTTGAGACGCTCGACCGCCTGCGCCGCGCAGATCAGACCGCCGGTGCAGCGCCGCGCCGCCTCGCCGGGCTCGCGGATCGCATGCGAGCCGCAGACCGGGCAGGTTTCCGGGAATTTGAACGCGCGCGACCCTTTCGGCCGCTTGGCGAGCACGACCTCGACGACCTGCGGGATCACGTCGCCGGCGCGCTGAACGATGACGCTGTCGCCCTCGCGGATATCCTTGCGCTCGATCTCGTCCTCGTTGTGCAGGGTCGCGCGCGCCACCGTCACGCCGCCGACGTTGATCGGTTTCAGATTGGCGACCGGCGTCAGCGTGCCGGTGCGGCCGACCTGGATCGTGATCTTCTCCAGCACCGTCTCGGCGCGTTCGGCCGGAAACTTGTGCGCCAGCGCCCATCGCGGCGCGCGGCTGACCATGCCGAGCCTTGCCTGCCAATCGCGCCGGTCGACCTTGTAAACGACGCCGTCGATGTCGTACGGCAGCCCGGCGCGCCGCGCGGCGAGTTCTGCGTGATAGGCAAGCGCTTCCTCGGGCGACGAACAGCGCTTCGCCAGGGGATTGACTGCGAAGCCCCAGGCCTTGAGCCGCGCCAGAAACTCCCAGTGCGTCCTGCAATCGTCGAGCGTGCCGTTGCTGGCGCCTTCGGAGTAGGCGAAAAAGCGCAGCGGTCGCTGTGCGGTGATTTTTGCGTCGAGCTGGCGCAGACTGCCGGCGGCCGCGTTGCGGGGGTTGGCGAACAATGGTTCGTCCTGCTTCTTGCGCGCCTCGTTCATCTTGAGAAAGTCGGCGCGCGTCATGTAGGCCTCGCCGCGGATTTCGAGCAGCGCCGGCGGCCTGCGGTCCTTCAGTTTCTCGGGCACATCCTCGATCGTGGCGATGTTGCGCGTGATGTCCTCGCCGACCGTACCGTCGCCGCGCGTCGCCCCCAGCGCATAGCTTCCGTCCTCGTAGGTGAGAGAGGCCGACACGCCGTCGATCTTCGGCTCGGCCACGATCCCGACTTTTTCGCTGCCGCCGAGTTTCAGGAACCGCCTTATGCGGCCGAAGAAATCGTACACGTCTTCGTCGGTGAAGCCGTTCTCGAGCGACAGCATCGCGCGGCGATGCGTGACCTTGGCAAAACCCGAAGCCGGCGCGGCCCCGACCCGGAGCGACGGGCTGTCGGGTCGGACGAGGTCGGGAAATCGCCGTTCGATCGCTTCGTTGCGCTGGCGCAGCGCATCGTACTCGGCATCGGAAATTTCGGGTGCATCGTCCTGGTGATAGAGCCGGTCGTGATAGGCGATGGCTTCGGCAAGCCGCGCCAGCTCGGCCTTTGCCTGTGCCGGTTTCAGGTCTGCGACGTCGATCCCGGAGCCTTCCGATCCGGCCGCTTTGGTCGTCTTCTTCGCCATCAGGCGGCTCCCGCGGCAATGAGCTGTTCCGCCTGCGCCCGCGCCGCGTCGGTGACGCGTGCGCCCGAGAGCATGCGCGCGATCTCCTCGCGCCGCGCCGCGGCATCGAGCGGTTCGACGATCGTCAGCGTCGTTGCCCCCGCCGCGCGCTTCTCGACCCGCCAGTGCTGCGCGCCGCGCGCGGCCACCTGCGGCGAATGGGTCACGACCAGCACCTGGATCCCGTCGGCCAGCCGCGACAGGCGTTCACCGACGGCCGCCGCCGTTGCACCGCCGATCCCGGCATCGACCTCGTCGAAAACCAGCGTCGGCACCGGGTCCGCCTTAGCGAGCACGACCTTGAGCGCCAGCATGAAGCGCGCAAGTTCGCCGCCCGATGCGATCTTCGCCAGCGGGCCCGGCGGGCTGCCGGGATTGGTCGCGACTTCGAAGGCAATTCGGTCGAGCCCGTTTTCGTTCCATTGCGGTTCGTCGTGTCGCTCGACGCGCGTCGCAAACCGCGCACGCTCGAGCTTGAGCGGCGCCAGCTCGGCGTTGACGGCCTTGTCGAGCTTCCTCGCCGCCGCCGCGCGCGCCCTCGAGAGCGCTTCGGCCTGGTCGCGATAGGCTTGGCGGGCGGCGGATTCCTCCCTGGCGAGCGAAGCGAGCTGTCCGCCCCGGTCGTCGAGCGCGGCGAGCTTCTCGCGCAACGCGGCGGCGTGTTCGGCCAGCGCATCGGGTGCGACATTGTGCTTGCGGGCAAGATCGCGGATCGCGAACAGCCGCTCCTCGATCGATTCCAGGCGACGCGGATCGGCGTCGAGATCGCCGCCGGCGCGCTCCAGCGCCCGGATCGCTTCGGCCAGCTCGCTCGCGGCGCGTTCGAGTGCGGAAATCGACGGTTCGATCAGCCGGCCCGCCTTGTCGGCGATGCGGTCGAGCTTGCGCTGGCTCGCCGCGAGCAGGCTGTCCGCGCCGCGTTCGCCCGCAAGGTCGCCGAGCGCCGACGACACGGCTTCGCCGAGCTTCTCCGCGTTCATCAGGACGCTGCGCGCTTCCGCCAGCTCGGCTTCTTCGCCTTGCTTGGGGTCGAGCCGCTCCAGTTCGGCGGTCGCATGGCGCAGGAACGCCTCCTCCCGCTTCGCCTGTTCGAGCAGCGCTTCCGCTGCGCGGCGCCGCGCCGCGACCGCCTGCCAGCCATGCCAGGCCGATGCGACGCCTTCGAGCCGGTCGCCGAGTCCGCCAAATCCGTCGAGGAAACCGCGATGGCTGCCGGCATCGAGCAGGCGGTGGCTCTCGAACTGTCCGGCCACCTCGACCAGCGCATCGCCAATCCGCTTCAGCAGGGCGATGCTCACCGGCTCGTCGTTGACGAAGGCGCGGCTGCGCCCGTCGGCGGCCAGTTGCCGGCGCAGGATCAGGTTCGTTTCGGCGGGCAGGGCCTGTTCGGCCAGCAGCGCCAGGACCGGGTCGTCGTCCGCCAGCGCGAATTCGGCGCTGACCGTGGCGGCATCGGCACCGGTGCGCAGAAGCCCGCTCTCGGCCCGGTGCCCGAGGGCGAGGCCGAGCGCATCGAGCAGGATCGATTTGCCGGCGCCGGTTTCGCCCGTGAGAACGGACAGCCCGGTTCCGAACGACAAATCCAGCCGGTCGATCAGCACCACATTGCGGATCGACAGGCGCTGCAGCATGGACGGTTCAGAACAGGCCGTCGGAGAAGATGCCGCCCGACGGATCGACCGGTTCGATCGGCTTCAGATCGCGTTCGACCAGCAGCGCGTAACTGTCCTGGTACCAGTCGCTGCCCGGGAAGTTGTAACCGAGTACGGCGGCCGTCTGCTGAGCTTCTTCGAAGACGCCGAGGGCGAGATAGGATTCGACGAGACGGTGCAACGCCTCCGGCACATGCGTCGTCGTCTGATAACGGTCGATCACGCGCTTGTAGCGGTTGATCGCCGCGAGGAACTGGCCTTGGAACTGGTAGTAGCGGCCGACCGCCATCTCCTTGCCGGCAAGATGGTCCTGCGCCAGATCGATCTTGAGCGCGGCGTCGCGCGCATAGTCGGTGTTCGGGAAGCGCGCCACCACTTCGGCCAGCGACTGCAGCGCGAGCTCGGTGTTCTCCTGGTCGCGGCCGACGTCGACGATCTGCTCGTAGTAGCAGAGCGCGCGCAGGTAGTAGGCATAGGGCGCGCTGCGATGGCCCGGGTGCAGTTCGATGAAGCGGTCGAGCGCGATTAGCGCGTCGTCGTATTTGGCGTCGAGGTAATAGGAGTAGGCCGCCATCAGTTGGGCCTGCGTCGCCCAGCGCGAATAGGGGTGCTGGCGCTCCACCTCTTCGAACATTTTGGCGGCCGTCGCCAGCTTGTCGTCCTGCATGGTGACGAAAGCGTTGTAGTAGAGCTCCTCGGCCGGCGTTTCGGGAAACTCCTCTTCGTTGCTGCCGCAGGCGGCGAGCGCCAGCAGCGCGAGGCCCGAGACGAGGCAAAGCAGGCCGCGGTTCGTCGGTCGGCGGAACGGCGTCATCGGCAGGCAAATTCCCTGAGTCTATTGGGCCGGCGGTCCGCCCGCGCCGGGGGCGGGAGCGCAATATACCGGGCGCCGCCGCGCCGGCTCAAGCGACCGGCGGCGACCGGCCGGCCCCGCGTATCCCGGTAGACGCGCCCGGCGGGCATGCCCGCGTCGGCTCAGCGTCCGGGCAGCGTGCGGTCGATCGCCGCAGCGGTCGTGGTGGCGCGCCGGACGCTGTGCGATATCCCGCAGAACCGGTTGCATTGCCGCATCTCGGCACGGATGGATTCGGCCTCCTCCCAGAACCGGCGCAGGTCGCCGTATCTCTCGAGCTGCACACCCGGGAAGCCGGTCGAGAAGCAGAGCCGGGCCATGCCGTACTCGTTCACCATGATGTTACGGTCGTAGGTGTTGCAAATGTGCTCGTCGGTCCGTCCGTCGGAGCCCCAGCCACGCTGGAGGTCGCCGATCTTGTTGAGCGACCGGAAATACATCTGCACCTGGTGCAGCCATTCGGGATTGTAGCCGAGCCCATACTTGCGATCGCACCGTTCGAGGATTGCGCCGAGCTCGTCGGGGTCGACCTGCGTGTGTTCGGAAAAGAAACTGTCGGTTTCACCCGGTTGACCGAATGCGGGTTGCAGGAAGTTGAGCTTCAGCTTGTCGGCGCCGACGTCGTTCAGCACGAAGTCGTAGAACGCGTCGATCTCGCGGTAGTTACGGTCGAAAATCAGCCCCATGACATAGATGCGCATATCGCGCGACGAATTGCGCCGTCGTGCCTCGACCAGAAGCCGCAGCGCGCGCACCGCCTTCTCGAAGGCGCCGGGCACGCCGCGCGTCTCGTCGTGCAATTCGGGGCGTTGGCTGTTGAGCGAGATCGAGATTTCCTTCGGGCCTTCTTCGATCATGCGGTCGGCCATTTCTGGCGTGCGGATGCGCGTGCCGTTGACGACCGAGATGCCGGTAAGACCGAGCGCGAGGCATTGCCGCGCGATGCCGAAATAGACGTCGAGGTCTAGCATCGGCTCGCCGCCGCAGATCACGACATTGCCCTTCGGGTTCATGTCGGAGAATTCCCGCATCACCTCGTGCAGGCGCGGTTGCGACATGTAGTTCGGACGGTCGTCGTCGTCGCGCTGCCAGAAATAGCAGTGCTGGCAACGCAGGTTGCAGCGCTGGTTGACGGTGACGAAGAGGAACTTGGGCGGGGTTCGCACGGGGCCTCGACTGATTGAACCGGGATCGATCGTGCGGTGGGCCAGGCCGCCCCTGAATCATAAAGCTTTGGAGACGCCCGGAAAACCGCGGGCGGCTGCGGCGGCCAAGAAAAAGGGGCGTCCCTCGCGGGACGCCCCAGTTGGGGAGAACACCGCCGCCCGGTCGCCAAAGCGAGGGGCGACGGCCCGGAAATCCGGTCAGTTCGCCTGGCGTCGCAGGAACGCCGGAATGTCGAGCTGGGCCTCCTCCTGCCGGCTCGGTGCGATCCGCTCGCGCGCATCGAGCCCGCTCAGGCGGGGCTGCTGGACCGGCGGGATGGCCGGCGCCGTTGCCGTCACGGTAACGGGCGCCGTCTGCATCGCCGCCGCCACGGGCGCCGCGGCGGGACGTGCCGGGACCGGCGGGTGGACGGTCGCCGGCTGGATGGTCGCGGACGGCGCGGCCGCGGCGGCCGGTGCCGCTTCCAGGCGCGGCTGAGCGACGGTCGGGGCGACCGCGACTGCCGCCGGCTGGGCCGGCACCTGCGGACGGGCCGCCGGCTCCGCAATCGCCGCCGGCTCGGCGGCGGCCGGCGTTTCGGCTGTCGTCCGGGCCGGTTGCGGCCGGCTGAACAGCGCTGACGTGCCCGTGACCCGTGCGAACAGGTTCGAGATCCGCCGTGCTTCGGCTGCCGGTCCGCTCTCCGCCGGCCGCGAGACCGCAACCGTCGTGCGTGCCGGTTCGGCCCGCAGCGGCGGTTCGACCGCATCGCGGCTCAGGAAGTCCGGGCGACGGCCGAAATCCGGGGCCGGTGCCGGGCGCGGTTGGCCGGCCGGCGTGCCCGATCGAGCCTGCGCCGCCGCTGCCGCTTCGATCTCGAACATCGGTGCCTCGGCCGGTGCCGGGTCGGGCATGATATCGAGGTCGATCGCGATCGCCGGCTGGGCCGCCGGCGCGGACTCGTTCGCGGCCGCCGGCGCCGGCATCTCGGCCACCGTTGCCGCCACTTCCGGCATCGCCGGCATGGTTGCCGTCACCGGCATCGCCGGCTGCGGACGCACCATCGCCTCGCCGACCGGACGGGCGGCGGTGCGGGTGACGCGACCGCGATCGGCCACCAGTGCCAGCGTCGAGGGCCGCGGCTGGGCGGCGGCGATCGACTCGATGCCGGTTGCCACGACCGAAATGCGGACCTTGCCGTCGAGCTCCTGGTCGAAGGTCGAGCCGAAGATGATGTTGGCTTCCGGATCGACTTCCTCGCGGATGCGCGTCGCCGCGGCATCGACCTCGAACAGGGTAAGGTCGGGGCCGCCGGTGATGTTGATGAGCACGCCGCGGGCGCCCTTCATCGACACGTCGTCGAGCAGCGGGTTGGAGATCGCCGCCTCGGCCGCCGCGATCGCACGATTGTCGCCGTCGGCCTCGCCGGTACCCATCATCGCCTTTCCCATCTCGGTCATCACCGCGCGGATGTCGGCGAAGTCGAGATTGATCAGGCCCGGCATGACCATCAGGTCCGTCACGCCGCGCACGCCCGAATAGAGCACCTGATCCGCCATCGCGAACGCGTCCGCAAAGGTCGTCTTCTCGTTGGCGATCCGGAACAGGTTCTGGTTCGGGATGATGATGAGCGTATCGACGTACTGCTGCAGTTCCTCGATCCCGCTGTCGGCGATCTTCATCCGGTGCATGCCCTCGAAGTGGAAGGGCTTGGTGACGACGCCGACGGTCAGGATGCCGTGCTCGCGCGCGGCCCGGGCGATGACCGGCGCCGCACCGGTGCCGGTGCCGCCGCCCATGCCCGCCGTGATGAAGATCATGTTCGAGCCCGACAGGTTCTCGATCACGGTCTCCAGCGATTCCTCGGCGGCGGCGCGACCGACATCCGGTCGCGAACCGGCGCCAAGCCCCTGCGTAATGGTGTTTCCAAGCTGCAGGCGCCGCTCGCACAGGGATTGGGCGAGCGCCTGGGAGTCGGTGTTCGTGACGATGAACTCGACCCCTTCCAGGTTGGACCGGATCATGTTGTTGACGGCATTGCCGCCGGCGCCACCGACGCCGACAACCGTGATCCTCGGCTTGATTTCATATGCCTTGTTGGGCATCGACAGATTGAGTGTCATAGCGAGGCCTCCGTTTCCTCTCCTCGTAATTTCACCGGCGTCGTCACCGGTCGTCCTTCGGTGCCCGGATACTTCGGGGTGTCCGGGTCCGTTCCCCTCTCAAAAATTCTCGCGGAACCAGTGACCGACGCGGCCGACGAATCCGTTCGGTTCTTCACTCGCCCCGACGCTTGCGGGCAGCGGCGGCCGATCGGCCGTCTGTTGCGCGTAAACGACGAGACCGGCACAGGTGGCAAAAGCCGGGCCGCCGGTCGCCTCGGCGAGACCGCCCACGCGGAGCGGCCGCCCCATTCGGATCTGCTTGTCGAGCACCAGGGCCGCGAGCTCGCGGACGCCCTGCAGCTGGCTCGCGCCGCCGGTCACGACGACGCGGCGGCCGGCCAGTCGCTCGAAGCCGCTCTTCTCGAACCGTTCGCGCACGAACTCGAACGTCTCTTCGAGACGCGGCTGGATGATTCCGGTCAGGATCGATTTCGGAACCGTGTTCGCCTGGGCGAGGTCTTCCTCGCCGACCAGCGGCACGGTGATCATCTCGCGTTCGTCGCTCGGCGACGGCATGCAGTTGCCGTAGAGCGTCTTCATGCGCTCGGCATGCGCGAGCGGCGTCGAAAGCCCTCGTGCGATGTCGTTCGTCACGTGCGCCCCGCCGATCGGCACGACATCGGTGTAAACGACGTTGCCGTCGAAGAAGACCGCGACGGTCGTGGTGCCGCCGCCCATGTCGACGACCGTCACGCCGAGATCGCGCTCGTCGTCGACCAAGGTCGCGAGACCGGCGGCATACGGCGACACGACAAGCGACTTGATGTCGAGGTGGCAGCGGCCGATGCAGTTGGTCAGGTTGCGGATCGCGCCGGATGCCGCGGTCACGACATGCATGTCGACGCCGAGCCGGTCGCCGAACATGCCGCGCGGATCGCGGATGCCGCGGCTGCCGTCGATCGCGTAGCCGACCGGAATCGAGTGGATCAGGCTGCGCTCGCCGTTGCCGTCGAGCAGGTGGCCCTGTTCGAGCACGCGCCGCAAATCGCCGTCCGACACTTCGTGCCCGTTGATCAGAACCTCGACGCCGACCGTCTGCGAAGCGGGGTAACCGCCCGACAGATTGACGACGACCTCGTGGATGTTCTCGTTCGCCATCTGCTCGGCGGCATGCACGGCCGAGAGGACCGCCGTCTCCGCGGCTTCCATGTCGACGATCGCGCCGCCGCGCATCCCGGCCGAGATCTGGTGCCCGATGCCGACGACGCGCGGATTGCCGTCGTCGTCGAGTCGCGCGATGAAGCAGCAGACCTTGGTCGTCCCGATGTCGAGCGCCGCAATCAGGCCGTGCCTGCTGGCGAGCTTCGGTTTCTTTCTGCCCACGTTCGTCTTCTCCCCCATCGTTAGGTGCCGCGCGGCATCACGTGTCGTCGCCCGGCGTGCGGCGCAGCGCCGCCGCCGCCGGCGACAGGCGCACGATCAGCCGGTCCGGCACCCGCATATCGATCATCACGAGATCGCGGTCGATCAGCCCCTGCTCGCGCTCCATCTCGGCGAGCGCCCGCCAGGCCGCCGCCGGCTCTTCCTCCGGCAGCCGCACATCGACCCCGTTGTCCAGTTTCAGGTTCCAGCGCCGCTCGCCGACCCGCTGCGCCGCGACCACGCGCGTCGCGAGAGCGGGTTCGAGCGCAAGCAGATCGAGCAGCGCCTGCGCTTCGGCCGGCGCATCCTCGCCGGTCAGCACGATCATGCCGGCATATTTCGCGGTCTCGGCGATCGGCAGCGCATCGCCGTCGCGGTCGATCAGGTGGTAGCGCCCGTCGCGCTGCCAGAGCGCGATCGGCTCGCGCTCGACGATGGTGAGGCGAATCTCGCCCGGCAGTCGGCGCTCGACCGTCGCGCTGCGGATCCACGGCAGGTCTTCCAGCCGCAGGCGCAGCGCCTCGGGATCGATCGCGAGGATCGGGTCGCCCGCCGACACTTCGATCGTCGAGATCAAAAGCTCCGGCGGCGTGTCGTGCCGGCCATCGACCGTCACGCGCTCGACCGTCAGGCCGAGTGCGGCGCTGGTCTGCATCGTCTCGTCGACCAGCGCCTGGCGCTGCTGCGCGAGCCATTCGGTCGGCCACAGTGCCCAGGTCGCAACCGCCATCGCGAGGCCGGCGGCGCCGGCGCTGCCGGCGATCCAGGCGCGCGGCATGCGGCGCGGGGCGCGTCGCACCGGCCGGCGGCGCGCCTGGGCGGCGCGGGCCCGTTCCTGCTTCACCCGTCGCATCGCGCGTGCTCCACCATCCAGCCGACGAGCGCAGTGAAGCCGATGCCGCTGTAAGCGGCCTGCTCGGGCACCAGCGAAAGCGGCGTCATGCCGGGCTGCGTGTTCACCTCGAGCAGGTAGAGACCGTCGGTACCGGGCCTGCTGTCATCCCAGCGCAAATCGGCGCGGCTGACGCCGCGACAGCCGAGCGCGCGATGCGCGTCGCGGCCCATCGCCAGCGCCGCGTCGTAGACCGCACGCGGCAGCGGCGCCGGAATCAAATGCTCGGTTTTTCCCTCGGTGTACTTGGCGGTGTAGACGTAGAAACCCTGGTGCGGCTTGAGCTCGGTCACTGCCAGCGGCTCGCCGTCCATCACCGCGACCGTCAGCTCGTGGCCGGGGATGTAGGGTTCGACCAGCACGCTCTCACCGTACGGCCAGTCCTTTGCCAGCAGCGGCGCATTGTCGCCTTCGAACACGATGCGCACGCCGACCGACGAGCCTTCGTCGTTCGGCTTGATGACGAACGGGCGCGGCATCGGATCGCCGGCGGCGAGCGTGCTGCGTTCCATCAGCCGACCGTCCGGGCAGCGGATGCCGGCGGCGGCGAACACGCGCTTCGCCATCGCCTTGTCCATCGCCAGCGCCGAGGCGAGCAGGCCGGAATGCGTGTAGGGAATGCCGAGCAGCTCGAGCAGCCCCTGCATGCGCCCGTCCTCGCCGTCGCTGCCGTGCAGCGCGTTGAAGACCGCGTCGGGCGCCGGCTTGAGCACCGTCATCAGCGCGCCGATATCGGCGCCGACCTCGACGGCATAGGCGTCGTAGCCGGCCTGGCGCAGCGCCGCGAGGCAGGCGCGGCCGCTGGTCAGCGAGACGTCGCGCTCGGCCGACTTGCCGCCCATCAGGACTGCGACGCGCTTCATGCGCGCCTCCCCTCGGCGACGCCGATGCGGCGGATCTCCCATTCGAGCTCGACGCCGAATTTCTCGCGCACCCGCCGGCGCACGTCCTCGCCCAGCGCCTCGAGATCGGCGGCGGTCGCGCTGCCGGTGTTGATCAGGAAGTTCGTGTGCTTGTCAGAGACCCGCGCGCCGCCGATCGCAAGGCCGCGGCAGCCGGCCCGGTCGATCAGCTCCCAGGCCTTGCGGCCGGACCCGTCGCGCGGGTTGGCGAAGGTCGAGCCGCCGGTGCGCGTGCGGATCGGCTGGCTCTCCTCGCGGCGCTGGCGGATCGCCGCCATGCGCGCACGGATCGCAGCCGGCGCCTCGCCGCCGCCCTCGAGCGTGGCCGAAAGGAAGATTGTCTCCTCCGGCAGCGCGCAATGGCGATAGGCGAAACCGAATGCGTCGCGCGGCAACCGGCGCACCGCGCCGCCGGCATCCACGATCTCGCCCTCGACCAGCACGTCGACCAGCTCGCGCCCGTAGGCGCCGGCATTCATGCGCATGGCGCCGCCGATCGTGCCCGGTACGCCCGAGAGGAACTCGAGCCCGCCGATGCCCGCATCGGCCGCCGTCTGCGCGACGCTGACGTCGAGCGCGCCGCCGCCCGCGACGATGCGCGTGCCGTCGGCATCGATATTCGCGAAGCCGCGGCCGAGTCGGATCACAACACCCGGTACGCCGCCGTCGCGCACCAGCAGGTTCGAGCCGACGCCGAGCATCGTGACGGCCACGTCGACCGGCTTTGCGGCCAGGAAAGAAAGCAGATCGTCGCGGTCGGCCGGGCGGAACATGACTTCCGCCGCGCCGCCGACGCGGAACCAGGTGATACCGGCGAGCGGCGCATCCGCCGTCAGCCGGCCGCGGACCGTCGGCAGCCGGTCGATCAGGGGGATGGTGTCGATGCGGCGCGCGGCCATCATGCGACACCCCCGCCCGCGACGGACGACGCTCCCTGCGCGCCGGCGAGCGCCGCCCGCAGCGCCTCCGGCAGAGCGTTCGCCCATTGCGTGATCGTCCCGGCGCCGAGGCAGACGACGAAATCGCCCGGTCGGGCGAGCTGCGCGACGAGGGAAGGCAGCGCCTCCGGACCCTCGAGTGCCGTCACGTGGCGATGGCCGTGCTCGCGCAGGCCCGCGACCAGCGCATCGCGACTGATGTTCTCGATCGGCTGCTCGCCGGCGGCATAAACCTCCGCAACGACGACGTGATCGGCATCGTTGAAGCAGGTGCAGAAATCCTCGAACAGGCTGGCGAGCCGCGTGTAGCGGTGCGGCTGCACGATCGCGATCACCCGGTGCGGCGTCGCCGCTCGCGCGGCCTTCAGCACGGCCGCGATTTCGACCGGGTGATGGCCGTAATCGTCAATCACCGTGATGCCGTTGATCTCGCCGGTCTTGGTGAAGCGCCGCTTCACGCCGGCGAAGGTCCGCAGGCCTTCGCGGATCGCCTCGTCCGGAACCTGCATCTCGCTCGCGACCGCAATCGCGGCGAGCGCGTTCTCGACATTGTGCGTGCCCATCATCGGCAGGCGGATACCGGCGAGCCGCCGTTCCTCGTTGTGCAGCCGGTCCGTGATCACTGCATCGAAGCGGCTGCCGTCGGGGCGGATCTCGATCTCGATCGCACGCACGTCCGCCTGCGGCGAAAGCCCGTAGGTCACGATTCGCCGGTCGGAGAGGCGCGGGATCATCGCCTGCACGACCGGATGGTCGATGCAGAGCGCCGCGAAACCGTAGAACGGGATGTTCTTCACGAACTCCTCGTAGGCGCGGTTCATCGCTTCGACCGTGCCGTAGAAGTCGAGATGCTCGGGATCGATATTGGTAACGACCGCGATCGTTGCGGGCAGCTTCATGAAGCTGCCGTCGCTCTCGTCGCTCTCGACGACGATCCAGTCGCCGGCGCCGAGCCGCGCGTTCGAGCCGTAGCTGTTGATGATGCCGCCGTTGACGACGGTCGGGTCGAGGCCGGCGGCGTCGAGCAGGCTCGCGATCAGGGACGTCGTGGTGGTCTTGCCGTGCGTGCCGCCGATCGCGATCGACCATTTGAGCCGCATCAGTTCGGCCAGCATCTCGGCGCGGCGCACGACCGGCAGGAAGCGCTCGCGCGCGGTCGCGAGTTCCGGATTGTCGCGGTTGACGGCCGAGGAATAGACGACGACCGAGGCCCCGCCGAGATTCCCGGCACGATGCCCGATCGCGACCGGAATGCCCATCGCGGCGAGCCGCCTGACGTTCGCGCTCTCGGACTGGTCGGAGCCCTGCACGCTGTAGCCGAGATTGTGCAGGATCTCGGCGATGCCGCTCATGCCGATGCCGCCGATGCCGACGAAATGAATCGTGCCGATGGTGAGGGGCAGCGCTCTCATGCGGCCTTCTCCCTCACGACGGCGGCGGCGGTTGCCAGCACCAGATCGGCGAGCCGGTCGGCGGCATCGAGCCGGCCGAGCGACCGCGCGCGCCCCGCCGCGGCGGCGAGCGGCGCCGGATCGTTCATCCAGCCCGCGATCCGTCCGGCGAGCGAGGCGGCGGTGAACTCGGTTTCGGGCAGCGTCCAGGCCGCGCCGGCCGAAACCAGCGCCGCCGCATTCGCGGTCTGATGGTCGTCGGTCGCGTGCGGGTAGGGCACCAGCAGCGAGGGCCGGCCGCAGGCGGCGAGCTCCGCCACGGTCGAGGCGCCCGAACGCGCGATCACCAGGTGCGCCGCCGCGAAGCGCTGCGACACGTCGTCGAAAAAGGGCGCCAGTTCGACATTCATGCCGAGCGCGTCGTAGGCCGCGCGCGCCGCGTCGAGATTTTCGCGCCGGCACTGCTGCACGAGCCGGATGCGCCGGCGCAGCGCCGGATCGAGCGAAGCGATCGCCGTCGGCACCACGCTCGCGAACACGCGAGCACCGAGACTGCCGCCCAGCACCAGGATCGCAAACGGCGCCTGCGCCTGCGGCGCGACATAGGGCCGATCGGCGAGTGCGGCGATCGCGGGTCGGACCGGATTGCCGGTCAACGCGATCCGCGCGCGCGTCGCCGGCATCGCGCTCACGCGCTCGAACGACGTCGCGATCGCATCGGCGCGCCGCGCCAGCAGCCGGTTGGCGCGCCCGAGCACGGCATTCTGTTCGTGGATGACGCTCTTGCGGCCGCTGCGCTGCGCCGCCAGCGCGGCCGGCACCGAGGCATAGCCGCCGAAGCCGACGACGGCGGCGGGACGAACCGTCTTCAGTACTCGCCGCGCCTGCAAATAGCCCAACGCCAGGCTGCAGACGCCGCGCGCCCGGGCCGCCATGCCGGTGCCGGCGAGACCCGCCGCGGCGATGCGGTGCACGACGACCTCGGGCAGCCGGTCGCCGAACCCTTGCCCGCGCGCATCCGTCACCAGCGCGACGCGCCGGTCGCGGGCGACGAGCGCGCGCGCCAGGGCTTCGGCCGGGAACATGTGACCGCCGGTGCCGCCGGCCGCGAGCAGGATCGGTCGGGGATCGGTCGCGATCATGCGAACCCTCCCCTACCCGGCCGTTTGCGCGTCAGCCCGAGCAGCATGCCCATGGTCAGCGACAGCGCCAGCAGCGACGAACCGCCGTAGGAAATGAACGGCAGCGTCATGCCCTTGGTCGGGATCAGGCTGAGCGAGGAGGCCATGTTGATCGCGGCCTGCAGGCCGAAGCTCACCAGCAGGCCGGCCGCCGCCAGCAGCACGAACAGGTTCTGCTCGTTCATCAGCCGCGCGATGCCGCGCAGGATCACGAAGCAGAAGACCGCCACGATGAAGAGCGCGACGACGGTGCCGAACTCCTCGCCCACGACGGAGAAGACGAAGTCCGAATGCGCATCGGGCAGCACCAGCTTGACGGTGCCTTCGCCGGGTCCGCGTCCGAACCAGCCGCCGTTCGCGAAGGCTTCGAGCGAGCGGTCGATCTGGTAGCGGTCGCCCGAGGCCGGATCGAGAAACGCATCGACGCGCTGCTGAACGTGGGGGAAGGCGAAGTAGGCGCCGACCATGCCGGCGACGGCGAGCCCGCCGAGCAGACCGACCCAGAAAATCGGCAGGCCCGCGAGGAAGAACTGCGCGAGGAAGGTTGCGGCGATGACGACCGCCATGCCGAGATCCGGCTGCAGCAGCAGGAGACCGAGCACCGGCGCGAACAGCACCATGGCGATCAGGTTGCCCGGGATGCGCTCGGGTCCGTGCTGCAGCGAGAACATCCAGGCCGCGACCACGGCGAAGCAGGGCTTCACGAACTCGGAGGGTTGCAGCGAGAAACCGCCGAGCGAGATCCAGCGCGAGGCGCCCTTGATCTCGGTGCCCGCCACCAGCGTCAGGCCGAGCAGGAGGCAGCCGGCGACGAAGCCGAGCACCGCCAGCCGCCGCACATTGCGCACGTCGAGCAGCGAGACGCCGAGCAGCAGAACGCCCGCCACCGGCAGCAGCGCGAAATGGTGTTTGACCAGGCTGAGACTGTCGATGCGGATGCGCGAGGCGACCGACGGGCTGGCGGCGAACGCCATCAGCGCGCCGAAGGCGATCAGGATCGAAAGCGCGATCAGGGTCCAGCGATCGACCGTCCACCACC